>Ga0310343_10000669_pt1 | contig 16642 bp, 17 predicted proteins | sample HC15DNA2025_MG_FD_203519 | JGI IMG/M metagenome (GOLD analysis project Ga0310343, IMG submission 203519) | Marine microbial communities from station ALOHA, North Pacific Subtropical Gyre - HC15-DNA-20-25_MG | ecosystem: Environmental > Aquatic > Marine > Oceanic | place: Pacific Ocean: North... | reverse complement strand
TTTATGGTGCCGAAGGTGGGAGTCGAACCCACACGGGTTTCCCCAGCCGATTTTGAGTCGACCGCGTCTGCCATTCCGCCACTCCGGCATTATAATACCTATTAAATCTTATCAAAAGTTTTATTTTGAAAATTACAAAATACTAAAACTAATATTATTATGAAATCTTCATTACTTTTTTATTATCTTTTATACAATATTAAATATATAACCTAAGATTTTCATAGAAAGATAATCAAGAGGTAGTTATGACAAAAATTGTATTTTACGATCATAATTGTAAAATTTGTACTTGTTTCAAAAATTGGGTACTTGAAAGATCATCTTATTGGACATTTCTTCCAAATGATGAAAATTCAATAATTGGCTCAGGAATGAAGATAGATTTATCAACGCCATCTAAAAAAATTGTATGTGAAGATGAAAGAATTTATTTAGGTGGAATTGCAATTTTAAAAATATTAGCTCATTGTAATGGCAAAATATCATTTGTTTCCAAAATTTTGTTGTCGCTTAAATTTTTATACTTTATCTATAATTTGTTTTATTTTTTGTTTTCTAAGAATAGGTCTAAATTTTCTTTTTTGATTCCTTATATCGGTTGTTAGATTATGGCTTTTATATTTGGATTCTTAAAATAAACTATCGTATTAATTACAATTAGAATTCCTGAAAAAATCATAATTGATATGCTTGATGTTGAAAATTCAGCAACTAATCCAAGAACCAATGCACCTGCAGTTAACATACTAAAAGTTATAGTATGAATTCCCATAACTCTTCCTCTCAGATTTTCAGGAACTTTCATTTGTAGTATTGTTATCGAGCAAACAATAAAAATTGCATTTGATATTCCAGCAAAAAATATAAACACAATAGAAAGTAATAAATTCATCGAAATCCAAGGATTATCATAAATATTTTCATTAGCGGTTAAATAATTTGATAACCCAAAGAAAAAAACTAATACTACAGAGACTATATTCATACTTAGAGTTATTTTACCTAAGTTTATTTTGTTTTTTATTCCAGAAGTTATCATATTTCCAGTTACTGCTCCTATTCCCCCAACAGAAAGCATAATGCCCATTATTTGAGATGAAATATTCCCATAGGAAGTATTTTTATATATTTCAGTAAGTGATGGGATCAATTGAAGGTAAGACATCGCAAATCCCATAGTTAAGTAACTAATTATAATAATAATTCTAAAGACAGTATCTTTCGCAATAAAATTTATTCCTTCCATCGTTTCGCTTACAAAAGATTTTTTGATTCTCGGTGCTACATTTGGTGGCTCATGCTTTATTATAATTAGAGCCGAAGCCATTATAAGAAATCCTAAAGAACTTATAAAAAATATTATTGGAGTGCCATAATAAGCGATAATAAATCCACCTAATCCTGGAGCTAAAATTCTCATACCTTGCCAAAGTAAAGAATTTAATGCCACAGCACTTACAATATGATTTTTATCTTCAATGAAATCTGTAAAAATAGATGCTCTTAGTGGCCAATCTATTCCTGTAATAAATCCTAATAAACTACAAATTAAAATTACTATTGCCACAGTTTCAAAATCATAAGCATCTACAATAGCTAGAATTAATAATGTTACTGCCATTGCAAGTGACGTTAATATCAGTAGGATTTTTTTTTCAAATCTGTCTGCTATAACTCCACCTACAAAATTAAGAATTATTGTGCCTAAACCAAAAATGCTTGCTACTAATCCAAGTAAAAATTCTGAACCACTAATATCAAATACTAATTTCCCACTAAAAATAGTTACCAATTGAGTAGAAGAAATTGATGCTATTGATCCTATCCAAAATATTCTATAATTTTTACTTTTTAAGGCAGTAAATGTACCAACTTTATTGGAGCTTATTTTATTGTCCAGTCTCCACCAAATATATCAGTAGTTTGTTCAATTAGATTTTTTGACCCGAAAATTATATTTTTTTTCCCATTAATTGATTCTTTTTCCGCATATCCTGCACCAGATTCTAAAGATAAATTTTCTATAGCAACTGTTTCCCACGGATTTAAATCTGCTTCTATAAATAAATCTATAGCTCCTCTAAATACTAGCGAGTATCCAAAACAATCTGAATAACCTCTGGAATCCCAAGCTAAATCATCTATTTTTCTAAGTTGATCAATTAAATTTTCTTTAGCAAATCTTTGAGGTGATCCATAAGATATTATTGCCTCATTAAGATTACCAAGTTCTGAAGCTTTTACTAATTTTTTATTCAAAAAGCATCCATATTTATTAATTGAAATATATCTATCTCCTAATTTTGGTAAATCTATAAAACCCATAATAGGTTTTTCTTTATGAGTTAATCCAATGATTGTTCCAAATAGTGGTATCCCTTTAGAGAATGAAGTAGTACCATCAATTGGATCCACATACCAGCAAAATTCTTTATTTTCTTTTTTTTCAAGGATTTCCTCAGTAATAATATCTGCATCTGATTCACTAAGTATTTCAAATATTTTTTCCTCTACAGATAAATCAAACTTAGTTAGCAAACTCCCATCATCTTTTAACTCACTGTTAGCAAAATTAACATCTTTTGTTATTTTTCTTGAAGCATCTAAAGCCGTATTTCCTAAGATGAAAAATTGTTTCAAATTATTATCTAGTTGGTTAGGGAATTCATTCATATCTAATTTTTTGTGAAAAGATTTGGAGCGGAAGACGAGATTCGAACTCGCGACCTTCTCCTTGGCAAGGAGATGCTCTACCACTGAGCCACTTCCGCTTATTTTCAATCTTGAATTTTATTATATCTAATTTTAGTTTTAGTAGTATTTGAATAATTAAATATTAAAGTCCTAAATAAATATATTTTTTATAAAAAAAAAACTTTTTTATCTTATAATTGCCTTTATGAAAAAAATTAATTTTATGGATACATCATTCAGGGATGGCTTTCAGTCATGCTTGGGAGCAAGAGTTAAGACTGAAGACTTCATACCAATTTTGTCTGCTGCATTAGAAGCGGGAAATGATAACTTTGAAATTGGAGGAGGTGCAAGATTTCAAAGCCTTTATTTCTATTGTCAAGAAGACGCCTTTGATATGATGGATAAGTCTAGAGAAATAGTTGGTAAAGATATCAACTTACAAACATTAGCAAGAGGTGCTAACGTAGTTGGTTTGGAATCTCAATCTAGAGATATAATCAATCTGCACGCTAAGTTATTTAAGAAACACGGTATAACAACCATTAGAAATTTTGATGCACTAATGGATATCAGAAATTTATCTTATTCAGGTCAGTGCATAACTGATGCAGGATTAAATCATCAAATTGTTATAGCTTTGATGGGATTACCTCCCAACCTAAACGAAAAATATTTTCATTCAGCTGATTTTTATACTGATAAAATCAAAGAAATACTTAAAGCAGATATTCCTTTTGATAGTCTAGCTTTCAAGGATGCTTCTGGTACAACTCCTCCATCAATTGTCTATGATGCTGTAAAAAATGCTAGAAAGTTATTACCAAAAGATACAATGATTCAATTCCACACTCATGATACAGCTGGAATGGCTATATCAAGCAATATGGCTGCAATCAAAGCTGGAGCAGATATGATTGATTTAGCAATGGCTCCAGTGAGTGGAGGTACATCTCAAACTGATATTTTGACAATGTGGCAAGCTTTACGAGGAACTGAATATACGTTGGATATAGATGAAGAAAAAATTTTGGAAGTAGAAAAGATGTTTATAGATCAGATGGAAAAATACTACATGCCACCAGAAGCTACTGAAGTTAATCCCGTGATTCCTTTTTCTCCTATGCCAGGAGGAGCTCTTACATCAAATACTCAAATGATGAGAGATAATGGGACATTAAATTTGTTTCCAAAAGTAATTGAAAATATGAGAGAAGTTGTAGCAAAAGCTGGATTTGGAACATCTGTGACACCCGTTTCTCAATTTTATTTTCAACAAGCATTCATGAATACAATTCAAGAAAAATGGTCTAAGATTACAGATAGTTATGGCAAAATGGTACTTGGATATTTTGGTAAAACACCTTCAGAACCAGATCCAGAAATTGTAAAAATTGCATCTGAACAATTATCACTAGAGCCCACAAAAGAAGATGTTCATGATTTAAACGATGCTAATCCAAAACTAGGAATCGAATATAATAAAAAATTATTACAAGAAAAGAATTTAGAAACTACTGAAGAAAATATTTTTATATCTGCTACATGCGGCGCCCAGGGTATAGCTTTTTTAGAGGGTAATGCTGAATTAGGGATTAGGTATGCTGAAGATATGAAAGAAGTAGTGCAATCTAAATCTCAGGGATCTGAAAACTTAAATGGTGAGTATAAAACTACTGTTTCTATAAATGGTCAAGAATATGAGGTTTCCGTTAACGAAAAATAATGGATTCTATTTTTACAAAAATAATTAACAAGGAAATTCCCTCTGAAATTCGCTATGAGGATGATTTATGCATAGCAATTGATGATATAAATCCTAAATCTCAGGTTCATATTTTAGTAATCCCAAAAAAACCAATAATAAACATTAATCATGCCAATGATGACGATCAAAATATTTTGGGTCATTTATTATTGGTGTGTAAAAAAATAGCTGAAGAACTAAATATCGAAAAATCTGGTTACCAAATATTAACTAATGTTGAACAAGGAGGAGGTCAAACAGTTATGCACCTTCATCTTCATTTATTGAGTGGGAATACTTTGAAATTATAAGAATTTAAATATAATGACTATTAGATAAAATTTCATTTTAGGAGAAAATTATGACATTATCAGAGGGATCAAAAGTTCCAGATTTCAAATTATTAGATCAAAATAATAATACAATTTCCTTAGATACTTTATCAGGGAAACCTGCTGTTTTATATTTTTATCCTAAAGATGAAACTCCAGGATGTACTGTTGAGGCATGTGAATTTAGAGATATATATGTTGAGTTCAGTAAAATGAACTGTGAAATTTATGGAATAAGTCCTGATGATAAAAAATCTCATAATAAATTTATAGGAAACCATTCTTTGCCTTTTACTCTTCTTTGTGACACAGATAAAAAAATGATTAATGATTACGGAGTTTGGGGTGAAAAAAATATGTATGGTAAAGTTTCAATGGGTATAATTAGATCGACTTTTCTTATTGATAAACAAGGGATACTTATAAAGAAATGGACCAATGTTAAGGCTAAGGGTCATGCTGAAAAAGTAAAAGCCGAATTAGAAAAAATTTAAAATCTATTTTTGTATATTTGAATTCTATGCCTGCAGGAATCTGTTATAAAAATTAAGTCTTCATTTGAATCAATATTTTGAGGTCTCCAAAATCTTTTTTCTTCCTCAAATAATCCTGCTTCTTCTCTCCAACTAGATTGCTCAGGGTTAACATCTAGAAATTCTTGACACCATTTTGAAATGGTTGCGTCACCAATTAATTTTGATATGAAATTTAGTTTAGAATCATAAATTATGACAGAATTATCAGCCCAGTTAGTTACGAATATATTTCCTTTTGTACTAATATGTACTGAAGAGGGTTTTGCTAATTTTTGATCTTCATAATTTTCAATAGAATTTACATAATTTCCATTTGAATTAAATATTTGAACTCTGTTATTTCTCCAATCAGCAATATAAATATTTTGATCTTTATCTATATCTATACCCCAAGGATAGTTAAACTCACCAACATCTTTACCGAATTTTCCAAAACAAGATATATATTTTCCACTAGTATCAAATTTTTGAATTCTTGAGTTAAGGTGATCAACAACCAATATATTATTTTCAGAATCAATTGAAATGCCTGAAGGTCTGTTTAGTTGGCCTTCTTTATTTCCAAATTCGCCCCAATGATTGATTAGCTTCCCTTCTAAATCAAATATAGAGATTCTATTGAGATGCTCGTCTGATAAGATAATTTTATTATCCTTATCTATTTCAATAGCGGTTGGTAATATAGATTTACCTGGCTCTTCTCCCCAATTTGCGAATTCAAATTTATGATTTGAATCTACTGTTAGAGCGCTAATTCTATTATTTTTATTCGAAGCATTTGATCTACTGAGTACATATAGTAGTTCATCATTAAAAATTACATCAATAGGATTCATAAATCCTCTTCCTTCGAAGGATGCAATTCCTATTGTATGACTATAATCATTTGCGGTCGTAACCATCAGCTTTTTATAATTTCTACTTTACTAAATTTTTCACTAAGTACACTCGAAGCTTCAATTCCCAATATATCTTCTAAAATTGTGGAGTATAAACATCTAAAATCAGTGTTATATTTTATATCTCCTTCAAGTTGAGCAGATGGATCAAGATTAGGATACTCTCCATAGAGACCACCTTTGACAGATTTTCCAAGAAGAAAAGCTACTCCTCCTGAACCATGATCTGTACCTGTACCATTATCTGCTACTCTTCTACCAAATTCTGAAAAAATCCATATTATAGTTTCTTCTTCTAATGACTGTTCTTTCAAATCTTTTTGAAAGCAATCTATTGCTGTTGATAGTTGTTGCCATAATAAAGAATGATTTTTCAATTCATCAGTATGTGTATCAAAACTTCCATGTTGAGCATAAAAGATTCTTGTTCCAAGCCTTGCACTTGCAACTTGTGCTATTCCCTTAAGAGATTGTGCAATAGGATTATCTTCAGGGTACTCTATATTAGATTTATAACTTCTTGGCGCTTCTGCTAATAAGTCTGCACCGTCTAGAGCTCCTCTTCCTGTTTGCAATAATCTTAGGGAAGGCATTCCTTCTAGATTCATGGGTTGATAAATTCTATCAACAGTATCTAGTAAAATCTCTCTATTTTGAGACCCTGAAACACCTGTGAATAAACCATAAGATTCAAGTGCTCCCACTGATGCCACTGATACACCTGGACATGCTAAAGCTCTTGGTAGACCTTTACCAAAATTTACTGCTGTTATTGGATTTTTACCTTCTGGATCTATATTTTTTACTGTCTTCCCAAGCCATCCAATAGAACTACTTTCAAAAGGTTCTGCTGTATGCCATATATCCATTGATCTAAAATGTGACCTGTTAGGTTCTGGATAACCGATACCCATCATAACTGCTAAATTCTTTTCATCAAAATGCTTCTTGAAAATATCCATATTGGAATTAAATGCCACATTGTTATCTATAGGTATAATTGAATCATCTTTTAGCCCCATATTAGGTCTGTAATCATAATATAATCCAGATTCGTAGGGCACTATAGTATTCAGATAGTCATTACCCCCACTCAATTGGATTACAACTAAATTCTTTTCTTTAATCATTTATTTTCCTTAGCAATATTGAAAATCAGGAGTAGACACAATAATTTTTAATACATCCATTATTTTGTCTTCATCATTTTCATATTTATTAATCTTTAAGTGCTCACTAATAATCTTTTGAGATCTATCACTGATTTGTATATATCCAAGAGAATCTAGGCATAAATTTATAAATTCTTCATCATCTTTGGAGTCTTTTGACTTTATTATTTCAAGAAGTCTTTTAACACCTTTTGAACTAGTATTAGATATCTCTTCAGATGCATAATTAATTCTCTCTATGAGCGAGCCACTATCTATCCATTCTTCTCCCTCATGCCATCCTTCAACACTAGGAGGATTGAGTAAGAATTGACCCATTAAGTTTGTATTTGTAGCTAATTCAGCTGAGTCTAACTCAGGTATTTCAAACCTATCGACTACTCTTGTAATTCCAAAAACTAAATCTGAAGGGCTTTTAACTTTCTTAAACATTATTTCTTTAGATTTGAAATGATCTGATTTAAACATGTACTCCAAAACTTTTTTAATATTTCCATCAGTGTCTAAATAGACTTGAGAAAGTTTATTTATTTCAGTCCAATTTTCTTCTTCAGAAACAAAATATAAATAAAGCCTCATGCAAATGAATTTAGCTGTTGATGGATGCCTTGAAACCATTTCTACTATGTGTTCACCATTAAAATTACCTTTTTCACCTAGGAATTCTTTTTCTGAGTCATCATGATCATTTACATTAAAAGTAAATTCCATTGGAAAAGGTCCTAAGAAAAAAGGTGGTGGAGTAGGTTTAGAAGCCCAGCCTGTAAAAGCTCGAGCTGCAGACTTAACATCATCTTCTGTATATACTCCCTCTCCATTCTCATCTATACCCATTGAAAATAATTCAAGTAATTCTCTACCATAGTTTTCATTAGGAGCTTCTTTATGACTATTTTGATTATCTAGCCAATACATCATTCCAGGATCCTGTGAAATTTTGAGTAATAAGGTATTAAAATTACCTAAACCATATTTTCTAAATAAATCAATTTCTTCAAGCATTGCCAGCCCATGATCTAACTTGATACCACCAACCGCTAATAGACCATGCCAAAATAGAGCAATTTTTTCTTCGAGTTGCTTTTTCGATTTTGCTAATCTCCAAGTCCACTGTGGATCAGCATGCCTAGCTGTACGAGCTTCAACTGAAGCTATAAAGTATCTCTCTAAAAGATCTTGGTCAGGGGGTAAATTAAAGGATGGTTCTAATAATTGATCTACGATGTCATCATATTCTTGAAGAGATAATTCTTCTATCTGATCAAAATTACATCCAAATCCAGCTCTTCTCATGAGATGAGCTATTAAACTTTTCTTCTCAATATTTGTAATCATTATTATCGATAATATATATAATTATTTTTATTTATTCAAACCTAAAAGTTTTCTTAAGTGGTGCCTAGGGACAGATTCGAACTGTCGACACCTGCGTTTTCAGCGCAGTGCTCTACCCCTGAGCTACCCAGGCATCTAATAAAAAAACCTATCATTAATTTTTAACAAAAAAATTCTATAATGAATGACAAAAAACGTGTAATTTGAACTATTTTTTCATTATTATTTATATATTATGCCAGTTATTTGTATTTCATCATCAGAGAAAGATAGTGGTAAAACAGCTATTTTATCTGGAATAGTCCAAGAGTCCTTGAACAGAGGGATAAAAACCTATGTGGGTGAACTAGAAAATAATGAGATAGTTGATCATAAAAAGATCAATCAATTATTAGAACTAGACAACAGAAACTCTTTGAAAAACTCAGAACTTATATTTGTTGAAATAAATCAAATGGAGTTTTCAAAACAAAAAATAATACTTGATAAATTTGATGCTAAAGTTATTTTTATTGAGAGAGATTCAGCTGATATTAATAGTATTGAGAAGTTTTTTTCAGAAAGATTAGTTGGGTTTATTATTAATGGTGTTTTGAAGTACAAAAAAAATGTAATCGAATCTCTTCATAATGAAAAGGTTATTGCAATATTAGAGGAACAAAGATTTTTCATGACTAAGACAGCTCAAGACCTAAGAGATGTGTTGAGTACTAAAAAGGTTTTAGGAGAAGAAAGTTTAAATAAAATCATTGAAAATTATTTAATTGGTGGTTTTGTGTTAGATTGGGGACCTGAATATTTTTCAACTAGAAAAAACGTAGCTTTAGTCGTTAGAGGAGATAGACCTGATGTTCAGCTATCCGCTCTTCAGTCAGGTACTCTTAATGTTCTTATTGCTACTAGTGGTATAAGTCCTGTTGAGTATATTATTTATGAAGCAAAAAAATTAAGTATTCCAGTTTTAATTGTTGATGAAAATACAGAAGAAGCAATTTCTAAACTTTCTGATTCTTTTGAGATAAATGATTTTGACCATAATGAAAAGGTCATGTATTCCAATAGAATCTTAAATGATAATTTAAATTTCGATAAATTATTTGATATTTTTTCAACACCCATCACAAAGTAATTTCGGATGGATTCACTAAATACACAAATTCTTGAAGGATTATCTGATAATCAAATAAAAGCTGTTACTCATGAGTTGAAACCTCTACTTGTTATAGCAGGTCCGGGTTCAGGCAAAACAAGAGTTATGGCTCATAGGATACCTTGGATAGTTAATAATTTTCAAATTAATCCTAGTCAGATACTTGCTGTTACATTCACAAATAAATCTGCAAAAGAATTGATGGAGAGAGCAAATCAATTTCTACCAAATCATAGAACTCCATTAGTAAAAACTTTTCATGGTTTTTGTTCTTATTTTTTGAGAAGAGAAGGCTTTTTTATAGGATTAGATCAATCATTTTCAATATACGATGATGCTGATCAACTGAGAATATTAAAAAATATTTTTGATGAATTAGATATAAATCCTAGAAAAATAAATCCTAAAGCAATTTCGTCAGAAATATCTAAGGCCAAAAATCAAGGCTTTACTCCTGAGAATTTCAAAAATAAAAGTTCTTCATATTTTGATGAAATTGTTTCAAGAGTTTTTATTAGATATCAAGAAATTATTGATCAATCAAATGCCTGCGATTTTGATGATTTATTGATGAAAACCAAAACTATTCTTTTAGAAAATAAAGATATTAGAGAAAAATGGTCTGATAGGTACAAGCAAGTAATAATTGATGAATTTCAAGACACAAATCCTTTACAATTTGATATTTCAAACTTGCTAACAAATAATCAAAAATCTATTTCAGTTGTTGGAGACCCAGATCAATCAATTTATTCATGGAGACATGCTGTACCTACTAATTTATTGGAATTTCAAAAACAATATAAAGAATGCTTAGTGGTAAATTTAGATGAAAGCTATAGATCTACTCAACAAATTCTTGATGCAGCTGATTCTATAATTTCAAATAATTCAAATAGATTTGAAAGAAAATTATGGACTAAAAAAAAGAATGGAAGTTTAATTAATTTTGATTTTTATAATGACGAAGAAGAAGAAGCTATATCAGTTTCTTCAAAAATCCAAAGGCAGATTGAAAAAGGTAAATCTCCAAATGAAATAGCCATTATATATAGAGTGAATGCTCAAAGTAGAGTTTTTGAAGTAGGATTGAATTCATTAGGTCTGAAATACAGATTGGTCGGTGGAGTTAGGTTCTACGATAGAAGAGAAATTAAGGATATTCTTGCTTACTGCAAAATGCTTCTTAACCCAGATGATGATAACGCCTTTGAAAGAGTAGTTAATTGTCCTCCTAGAGGAATAGGTAATAAAACAATTCAAATATTAAGAAATTCAAAATTTCAAGAAAATCTTAGCTTCATAAATTACATAAAAAAATACATTAATAATGATAATTTTTCTTTATTACCTCAAAGGGCAACTTTAGCATTGAAAGAATTCCTAATTATTTACGAAAAACTTTTCAAGCAAATTGAAATCCAAGAACCTTTTGAATTAATTAATTCAATAATTGCGCTTACATCTTATGACGATTATCTTAGAAATGATGAAGATAGTTCAGAGAGACTAGAGAACATAAATGAATTAAGATCTTCAGCAGAAGAATTTTCAGTAGGATCAGATAAAAATCCAAAAGATTCCCTAATAGAATTTATTGAAACCTCTTCACTTAATACTAATTTAGATAATATAAATGAGTCTTTTGAAGCAGTTACCTTAATAACTCTTCATCAGGCAAAAGGCCTAGAATATGAAAATGTTTTTATTGTTGGAATGGAAGAAGGTTTATTACCTCACTCTCGCTCTTTAGAATCTGATGATGAAGTAGAAGAAGAAAGAAGACTCTGTTATGTAGGAATAACAAGAGCTAAAAGTGAGCTTTTTCTTTCTTCCTCCAGCAGAAGAAGATTTCAAGGAATATATGGAAATGCAATTAAGTCTAGATTTATAGATGAAATCCCAAAAAATGTAATGTCAAGAAAAAATTCAAAATCTTTTTTACATGACAAAACACATTGGAAAAGTAGTTATATTTCTCAAAAAAATTTTGATAAAGAGGATGTTAGTAATACTATCAATCAAATTGAAGTTAATATTAATGAGGGAGATAAAGTTTCTCATAAAAGTTTCGGAGAAGGTATTTTACTTTCATATAAATCTCTTCAAATGGATGTAGAGTTAACTGTAAAATTTCAAGAACCTATAGGCATTAAGAAAATTATGAAGAACAAATCACCAATAGAAATTACTGAATCATCTCAAGAATCTTCTCCTGAGGATTATTATGGAATCTAATGAAATTAGAAGAATTAAATTTCTTATTTACCTTTCAATAATTTCAAGTTTTATTGCAGGATTTATTTTATTGTTCATAAGTTTTGATGATAATAAATCTCTTATTGAGCTCCATTCATCAAGCGTAATTTTCCCATTATTTGTTCCTTTTCTAATAGGACTTGTTTGTTTATATTCTAGTAGAAGAAAAAATGTCTCTTTAGTTTATTTACCTATAACTCTATTAATTGGATCAATTTTATTATTCTATTTTCAAATAGGAATGTTTGGGTTAGTGGGGAATTATGCTTTTATTTATTTGTTTAGTGCTACTTTACTATTGTCTTCATCAGTTAGTTCTTTTATATTTGTTTTCAGAAAAAGAAAGAAAAAATAATGTCATCAGGTGAGATAATAACAACTGAAATGAAAAGTTTTATTGGCTTGGAAACAAAGCCAAAAACCTATTTAGTCGAAAAGCATTCTGTTGAAAGATTTGCTGAAGCAATTGAAGATGAAAATCCTTTATATTTAGATAAAAAATATGCTGATAAAATTAAGGGAGGTTTGATCACACCTCCTACTTATGTAAGATTATTCAAGGCAAATAAACTCGAAAAAAAATTTCCAGAACCTTTTTCAAATCTAGTTGATGGAGGCTCATCATATAGTTTCTATAAAAATATTTACGTAGGAGATGAAATAACTGTAATTTCAAAATTAAAAGATTTATTTCTAAAGACTGGTACAATGGGTGAAATGTTATTTAAGGTGACATTAATTTCATATATGAATCAAAAAAAGGAACTAGTTTCTACTCAAGAAATTGTAACTATAACTTACGGCAAAGGAGAAAAAACCTTTTTAGGATAACTATGAATTATCAAAATTATTATGAAGATATAAACGTAGGTGATATTATTGGACCTACTATTAAGAATATTGATAGAAAACAACTAGTAATGTATGCAGGAGCATCTTTGGATTTTAATGAATTCCATTATGATGACGAGGTAGCAAAAAAAGCTGGGCACAAAGGAATTATAATTCATGGTGCATTAAAGAGTGCTTGGTTGGCTAAATTAGTAGTAGATTTTATTGGTGAAAAAGGTATTCTAAGGAAATTCAATGTTTCATATAGAGGTGTAGATTTTCCATACGAAAACTTGAAGCTTTATGGAAAAGTTATAAAAAAACAAATTATAAATTCAGTAGGTAATTTAGAATTAGAGGTTTTTTTGGAGAATGAAGAGGGTATAGTTACAACTCCATGCTTTGCTGAAATTGAACTACCACTGAAAAATAAATAAAAAAGAAATGGAGATTTAAAATGTCTGATATTTTATCTGGTAAAGTTGCTATAGTTACAGGTTCTGGTCAAGGAATTGGAAGAGCGGTTGCTGAAGATTTGGCAGCACATGGTGCAAAAATTCTTGTTGTGGATCCAGGTCTTTCTCTCGATGGAAACGTTGAGAATGCTTCATTAGCAGATGAAGTTGTAGAAGGAATTAAGAAAGCAGGAGGAGAAGCAAAGTCATCTAAATTATCTGTTGCTTCTTTTGAAGCTGGGGAAGAAATAGTTAATGATGCTTTAGATTCTTTTGGAAGATTGGATATTGTAGTTACTGTAGCAGGTATCTTAAGAGATAGAATGATATTTAATATGACCGAAGATGAATGGCATGATGTAATAGATGTTCATCTTACTGGTACTTTTTCGGTTGTCAGGCATGCTGCTCCTATTTTTAGATCTCAAAAATCTGGAAGAATTATAACTTTTTCTTCAGGCTCAGGACTTTTTGGTAATCCGGGCCAATCAAATTATGGTGCAGCAAAATCTGGAATAGCTGGTTTCACAAAAGTTGTTGGCAAAGATTTAGGTAAATATGGAGTTACTGCTAATAGTATTGCACCAAGTGCAGATACTAGGATGACTGCTTCAGTTCCTGAAGAATTCAAAACATTAAAAAATAATCCATACAAAGAATCTAGGGATCCGCGAGATATTGCACCATTTGTAACTTATTTGGCTAGTGATTATTCAGCTCCAATTAATTCACAAATCTTTCATGTTTCAGGTGGAACCATTAATCATTTGCAAGAATTAAGAAGAAAGGTGACTTTATTCAACCCAATAAATAAAGGAAGGTTTACTCAAGATAATCTTGAGTCTGAAGGAAGAGGGCTACTTTTTGGTTTTGGCGAAAAGAATAATGAATCCGCTAAACCATTAGATGGTCAAGTAGCGGTTGTAACTGGGTCAGGTAGAGGTATAGGTAGAGGAATTGCTTTAGAATTAGCAAGATTAGGAGCAAATATTGTTGTTAATGATGTTGGTGCAAGTCTTGATGGAACTGGTAATGATAAAGGCCCTGCTCAAAGTGTCGTAGAAGAAATTTCTGAGCTTGGTGGTAAAGCAGTTGCTTCAACAAGTTCCGTTGCTTCGGTTGCAGGAGGAAAAGCAATTATTGATAAAGCAATTGAAGAGTTTGGAAGATTAGATATCGTAATAACTCCAGCAGGTATATTGAGAGACAGAATGATATTTAATATGACCAAAGAAGAATGGCAAGATGTTATAGACGTACACTTAACTGGAACTTTTTCTGTTGTTGCTCCGGCATCAAAGATCTTTAGGGAACAAAAATCAGGAAGAATTATAACCTTCTCAAGTGTTTCAGGTTTGATAGGATATAGTGGGCAATCAAATTATGGAGCAGCTAAAGATGGTATTGCAGGATTTACAAGAGTTGTTGCCAAAGAACTTGGTAAGTATGGAGTAACTGCTAATGCAATATCTCCTGGAGCTAATACTAGGATGACTCAATCAATTCCTGATTCTACTAGAGCTATGAGAACAGGAGCATTTAAACCAGCTGAAGAAGACCACTTCATTTATGACCCAGAAGATGTAGCGCCTATTGTGGCTTGGTTATGTACAGATGCAGCTGCCCACATAAATGGGGAGATTGTTCACGCAGTAGGAAATAGAATAAGTCTTTTTAATAAGTATGAGACAAGAAGATCCCTAACTAAAGCTGGAAGATGGACTGTAGAAGAGTTAGCAAATGCTGTTCCGGAAACTTTTGGGCCAGAGCTAATTAATCCTGCTCCTCCTCAAGAGTAGTATTTAGGACAAGATCTGAAAATTTATTCATCCAAATATCTCTTTTGGTGGACATTTTTATAAATTCAAATCTACCTTTTTTAATTTCTTTGGGATTTTCAAATCCAGCTTTTTGAAACGATTTTTGAGCTCTTAGATTTCTTTGAAGTGTGTGTAAATAAACTTCATTTATTTCAGTGTGGTTAAAAATATAAAATAATAAATTCCTAGAAGCATCTGTGCCATATCCAGAGTTCCAAAAACTTTTGTTACCAATCATAATCCCAAACTCACAAGACTTTTCCCATCTATTTATATCATAAAACATACAGTTTCCTATATGATCTTTATTTAAATTATCTATAGAAAATTTTTCTGACCAAGGAGAAGATTTTGATAAATCATTTATTGAAATTCTTTCAAACTGCTCAAATGATAAATTTATAGGAATAGTTGCGTCTAATTCTGATAGTTCTGAATCAGTTCTCCAGCTGTAATCATTTTTTATATCACTTTTTAGCTTTGGTCTTAAAATTGTTTTTTCACCAGTAATAATAATTGGCTTTGTAGATTTAGTTTTAATTTTAGGCATGAAAAGCTTTTTCCACGATTGAGAGTTCATTTTGATATGTTAATTTTTCTTTAGCTTCATAAAATGACATCCATAATACCGAATCAAATTCGTGATCATGATTTGAAATATCACCACCTATAGTTTCCATTAGATAGTAATAAACTGTTTTATTATATTTTATGTTGTTTTTATATTTTTTTGTACTAGATTGTTTTTGAAATTGATATCTAATCTCGCCGATTTGGTTAATTATTTTTGGTAATAAACCAGTTTCTTCATAAACCTCTCTTAAAGCCGTTTGTTCAGGACTTTCATCATTTTCGGGGGTTCCTTTTGGTAGACAAAAAAGATTTTCTTTTTTTCTATGGCAAATTATTATTTTTTCTTCAAAAATAATAACTCCTCCAGCTGACCATATATTTTTGAGTTCATCCATACTAAATTTTCAATAGTTTATTCTATTAGTATAATAATCAAATAAAATTTATTCATATACAATTGAAATTATGCTTTTTTTACAATATGATCAGATAAGTCTTTAATTTAAAAAATTTGTTTTAAATAATGATTAATTTTCTAATCTAGAATTTTGAGTATATAAAGATTATTATGGTTCAAAAAGTAAAATCCAAGGATTTCGTTATAAGATTTGCAGGTGAGGGTGGACAGGGTCTTGTCACTTCAGCAGATGCTATGGCAAGAGCAGCTACAGGAGCAGGCTTTTATTGCCAGACATTTTCTACATTCCCGTCACAAATTATGGGAGGTCCGGCCTCTTCTCAAGTAAGAATATCCACTACTCCTGTTTTATCAAATGGAGATGCTGTAGATGTCTTAGTTGTATTAAATCAGTATGCTTTTGATAATCATATAGATG
>Ga0310343_10000668_pt1 | contig 16659 bp, 12 predicted proteins | sample HC15DNA2025_MG_FD_203519 | JGI IMG/M metagenome (GOLD analysis project Ga0310343, IMG submission 203519) | Marine microbial communities from station ALOHA, North Pacific Subtropical Gyre - HC15-DNA-20-25_MG | ecosystem: Environmental > Aquatic > Marine > Oceanic | place: Pacific Ocean: North... | reverse complement strand
AATTTGATTCTCTTTAAATCTGCTTCATCAAGTTCTGATAATCCATCTAGAATATCTTTGTCTATCATTACTAAAATGTTAGTTGAAAGGTCAATAATTTAAGGTTCTTATAAATGAAAAAAATTGTATATTTAAGCGGAGGTGTTGGAGGTGCAAAATTTGCAAAAGGACTAAGCAAATTAAAAAACATTGACTTATCCATTATTGTTAATACTGGTGATGATGAATATATTCATGGTGTGGCCCTGTCGCCTGACATTGATTCTGTAATATATGCTTTAGCAAATACTGAAGGAAAATATGGCTGGGGTATATTAAATGATAAATTCACTGTACATAATGAATTAAAAAAGTTTTATGATTTAAATTTTATGATAGGTGACAAAGACTTAGCTCTTAATTTGTTTAGAAATCAAATGATTAACGATGGTTTAAAACTCACAGAGATTACAGATATAATAAAAAACAAATTTAATATCAGATGTAAAATTCTTCCGATGTCTGATGATAAGGTAAGTACAAAACTTATTACTAAAAGTGGTGAAAAATTGAATTTTCAAAATTATTTTGTAGAAAAAAAAGCAAAACCAAGGTTAAGTAAAGTTGTCTATGAGGGGTCTAGAAAAGCAGATGTCTCAAATCAAGTCATAAACTTGATAAATCAGAGTGATGTTTTAATTATTGGTCCTTCAAATCCAATACTATCTATTGGTCCTATACTTTCCATAAGAAAAATCAATCAATCAATTCAAAATCATAATAATGTTGTTGGCATCAGTCCCTTTGTAGGTAAAAAAGCACTTAAAGGTCCTTCTGTTAAAAACTTTATAGACATGGGATACAGTCCAGATATTCAGGGATTAAAAAAATATTATAAAAATCGAGTTAATAAATTTTATGTTAATCATGGAGATTCTGACAACTCTTCAAACGTATTCGATGACCAAATTGTTTTTAAAAATGAAAATGACTCAAAAATTCTAGCTAATAGGATATTGCAAAATGAATGATATAAGAATAATACCTATTGAAGGTATTCCAGAAATTAAAGTCAATGATAATTTGGCTGAAATCACATTTGATGTTTTAAATAAAAGTGAGGTTGCCATTGAAAAAAATGACATTTTTATTGTTACTCAAAAAATTGTGTCAAAAAGTGAAGGAATGGAAAGAGATCTTTCAGATTATGATTTTGAAGAGTTGTTAAAAAGTGAAACTAAAAAAATAATAAGAAAAAGAGGAGATTTAGTTATAGCAAAGACACACCATGGATTTATTTGTGCAAATGCTGGAATTGATAAATCAAATGTAAAGAAAAATTCAGCTTTACTTCTCCCTGAAGACCCCAATAAATCAGCGGATAAATTTCGAAAAAGGTTTGAATCTTTAGCCAATCTACCGATTGCGGTAATTATATCTGATACATTTGGTCGAGCGTGGAGGAAGGGTCAAGTCAACTTTGCTATTGGTTCGTCGGGGATAAGTCCTATAAATAGTTATATTGGGAAATTAGATAGTTTTGATAATGAACTTAATGCTACAGAAATAGCAGTAATTGATGAGTTGGCAAGTGCTGCTGAGTTGGTAATGAAGAAAACCATTGATGTACCAATAGCAATTATTAGGGGTGTTGATTATAAAAGTTCAAAGCTAAATGCAACTGAATTGATAAGAGACGATAATGAAGACTTTTTTCTTTAAGCTTTTAACCACTTAAATACTTGTTTCATACCGTCATCTAAATTATATTCTGGCTTCCAATCTAATTCTTTTTTTGCTTTTGTATTATTCAAAACACTTCTATTTAATTCACCTTCTCTTGCAGGTTTATAAATAGGATTAACCGCAGAATTAAACTGACTTTTCATGGACTTTGCAAGTTCATTTACTGATGTTTCTACACCAGTACCAATGTTTAAAAAATGGTTTTCGTCAATTGTCGATGCTTTTATCAATGCACTGACAACATCCTTTACATATACGTAGTCTCTGGTCTGCTCACCATCTCCGAAGATTACTGGTTCTTCATCATTTAAATACTTATTTGCAAATATTGATACGACACCCGCTTCTCCATGAGGATCCTGCCTTGGTCCGTAGACGTTGGACAAGTTTAAAATTGAGTATTTTAAATTTGAATTCTTTGTCATTATCTTTATTAGTTCATTTAATCTTTTTTTTGCTACTCCATAAGGGGACTCTGGCTCATCTGCATAATCTTCTTCAGCAGTAGGAATTACAGAAGGTTCACCAAAAATTGTTCCTCCAGATGAAGTAAAAACTAATTTTTTACAGTTAGATTTTAAAAGTACTTGAATAAGCTTTATTGGTTGTAAAATATTATGTTCAAAATCTAGTGCTGGGTCTTCAACTGATACTACCACTGAAGATTGCGCAGCTAAATGGAAACATATATCCGGATCAAATTTTTCTATTTTTTCTAGCGAACTTTCAGAACCGAAATCATCATTTATAAATTTAAAATTACCTGTAAATTCTAAATTTTCTTTTTTACCAGTTAGACAATTATCAAAAATTAGAATTTCATTTTTGTTACTTAAAAGCTCTTCAACAAGATGAGAACCAATAAAGCCAGCTCCACCAGTAATTAAAATTTTCATTTTTTAATCTTTCCTTATAATTTCTTTGTTAACAATGGTGCCATTGGTAATAATTGAATCACTACTAATTATTGAATCTGAAATAGTTACATTATCTTCAATAATGCAGTTATCTAAAATAACACTATTTTTTACTTTGGCACTTTCACTAATTTGTACATTATTTGGAGAAATCCAACTCTCTTCTCCTTCAATAACATGTGCAGAAATATATGATTCAAGTGTTCCAACATCCAACATCTCTCCTTGAACAGTATATGTACTTAATAGACTAGCTTCAGATAGTATGGGGAAAACTTGTCTTTCAAAAGAACATGGTATTTCAAGATTTTTATATATTGCTAATATATCTTTCTTGTATATATGATACAAACCCAAGCTAATTTTATTTCCGTAACTTTTGTCTTTTGGCTTTTCTATAAATTGGACTACTTTGTCATTTTTATCTATTTCTAGTACTCCAAATCTTGTTGGATCTTCTACCTCAAATGATCCGATTAAAGAGTTAGAACACTCACTTGATGCATTGATGAAATTATGTATATCAACATTTAACAACAAATCACCATTCATACAATAAAACGAATCTGGCATTGAATCTAAATTTTCAACAATATATCCTGCTGTATCAAGCTTTGATTTTTCAAAATAAAGTTTTACATTTTTGTTGTGATTAGTTTTATAATCTATCCATAACTCTTCGTGTTTCTTTGAGCAAATTAAATTAAAATTAAAATTCTCTAAATTTGAAAATTGTTTAATAATTTTATCAATTATTCTTTCTCCTCTAATTGTCAGCAAAGCTTTAGGTATTCCAGAAGAAAGTGGCTGAAGTCTGGTGGCCTCTCCTCCAACTAATAAATAAATTTCATTCATCTTCATTAAGAATATTGAAAAACATAATTAAATCGTCATCTTTTTTTAAATTTATAATTTTATTCCAAACTTTTGATGCTTTTTCTGTATCAAATAAAGATGTCACATTTCTTAGAAATTTATCTTTTAATAAAGGAACTGCTTCTATTCTTCTTGAGGGATGGCCTATAGGATTTTCTATAGTTATTTTTTCTGAAGTTGAGTTGTCGTTATAAACAATTTCTATCGAGTTAGATATATGTCTCTTTGAAAATTCATAATAGTCTTTTGTGAACTGAGGTTCTTCAGATACAAAAATTTTTTTTCTTAAATTATTAATATTTTCAAATCCCTCAAAACCCTCTTCATACATCTCATATTTTAGTTCTCCATATAAAAGTGCAGCTGCAACCATATATTCCATACTATGGTCTCTATCAGAAGCATTCTTTAAAACCTCTTTGTTTGAAATTATCCTCAAAGCGGGTTCATGCGTGTAAATGTTTACTTTTTCAAACTTATTAATATTTTTATTAAATTCTTCACTAAGCGCAATTGCAGCTTCGACCGCTGACTGACCATGAAACTCAGCAGGAAAAAGAACTTTAAATAATACATTTTGTATAACCCAATTATTAAGATCTTTTCCAAATTCTATTTTTGTATTATTCAAGAAGTTAGACTCAAATCCCCACTTATCTTCATTTTGAACAGATTCATAAATTTCATCTTTATGATTGCTTATTATTGCAAGCTCAATTCCTCTTTTAGAGGCATCGGCAGCTGCCCAACTTTTTCTTTTTCCAACATTTGGAAAATGCCTATATGCTCTGAGATTTGGTCCATCTAAAAGTATATTATTTACTGTTCTTCTTGTAGCATTGTTATCGCCGTTATTTATCAAATAAGAGAAAACAGAACCTGAAGCAAGCTTTACATAAAATACATGATCATAACCTAGCTTATTTAATGATGTCCCTAAACATAAAGAACCTTGTATCTCATATGCTTTAGTTAGAGCATTTGTAAAATCACTAAATTTATTATTTTTGTTTTTATAAAAATAGCTATAAATTGAACCAAAATTATCTGAAGGATGTCCCCACTCTTTAGCTAGGAAAGTGTCGTTATAATCAAACCATCTAGTTAAAACTGTTAAATACCATGAAATATTCTCATAGCTTTCATTAATTGTTAAATTTTTGAATGGATTTTTAAAGTTCAGACTTAAATTATTTATTGATGCAAACTTCATAACATCTTTATGGTTACTAGCTTCGATTATGCATCCGACAGTATCTAATATTGCTAGTTTTGAAGAAAAAAAGTGATTTTCGTTCTGTTTTATATCCTTAGAAATATATTCAGTAATAACATGATCTAAATTGTTAGAATTCAAAAATTATCTTTCTGAAGGTCCAATATACTTTGCTGCTGGTCTAATCAAAATATCTTGCTCTCGTTGTTCAAAATAATGTGCAGCCCATCCTACAGATCTTCCTGCAACAAATATAGGTGTAAATAAATCAATCTCAAAACCAAGTTCTGATAAAAGTAAACCGCCATAAAAATCAACATTTGGAAAAAGGCTTTTTTCAGTGTCCATTATTTGATCAATTTTTTTGGCTATCTCAAATCTATTTTTAGAAAAATCATTATCTACTAAATGCTCTACCCACTTTTTTACAACTGGACTTCTTGGATCTTGAACTTTATATACTCCGTGACCAAATCCCATAATTTTTTTCTTTTCATCAAGAAGTGAGAAAATTCCTTTTTCAGCCTCTTCTACTGTATTAAAACTGTTTATTAACTCAACTGCTCTTTCATTTGCTCCACCATGCAATTCTCCTTTTAAAGTTGCTATACCAGAAACAATTGCACCAGTTAAATCTGCTCTTGTAGATGCAGTAACTCTTGTTGCAAAAGTTGATGCATTAAAACCATGCTCAGCATAAAGGATGAGCATGTCATCTAATGCTTCTAGCATTTCATCGCTTGCATCATTTGGTAAAAGTGAGCTGGCAACTAAATACTTATCTGAAAGAATATTTGTATCAGATTTATGGTATGAGGCAATTGCGAAACAGACAGTCGCACTGATTCTAGCTATAGATTCAATTTCGGTATCAGAGTCCATCTCTTCCCCGCCAGATACGATAGTTCTTAATAAATCCATTGGATGCATTCCTTTAGAATGAATTGATTTTAAATTTTCAATATTTTTTGAAAGTGTTTTATCTTCAAGGGATTTATTGTTGTAATGTTTTGAAAATGCTTCTTTGAACTCGTCTCCATCTAAGGAGTCTTTAATAATAAGTGATGCAACCTCTTCATAAGTTTTATTTTTAGTTAGTTCAATAGCGTCGAACCCTCTGTATCTTAACGATGTGCCTTCTTTACCAACTGTTGAGATAGAGGTTTCCCCAGCAATAACTCCTCTTAAACCAGGTGAATAATCCATCGATACAATTGTACATTATAAGAATTTAAAAGGCTAGAAATTTAGCTATACAAAGTAATAGTTTGTCATTATTGAGGTTATCATTTTCATATGGCACAAATACATAATTTAGAATCTAAAACTAGATATGGATCAAGATATGTTGCTGGTTTTATAATTCTTATTTCAGGTATTTTAATAGCGGGTTGGGTTGGTTTCTTTCTGTTTTTACCAATTAAATCAAGCATGGAGGTTGTTACAACTCTTGAAGAAAAATTTCTACCAAGAGCTGAGGGTATGGTTTTAAATTTTGTCTCATTGTCGGAGCCATCAACAATTATTACATCTGACAATCAGATATTAGATGAATTACATGATGGATTGAATAGAGACCCTATCCCGTTATCGGAGATCCCTTCATTTGTTATCAATACATTACTTGCTGCAGAAGATAGCAACTATTACCTTCATGAAGGTGTTGATTTTATTGCTATTTTGAGTGCCGTGCTTGATAATTTAAGAGGAGTTACTCGTGGTGGTTCGACGATAACTTCTCAGGTCGCTAAACAATCATTCGTGGGTGATGAAATTTCAATAAGAAGAAAGGTTGCAGAAGCAGTTGTAGCAGCAGAATTAGAGAGACGATACACAAAAGATCAAATTTTAGAATATTATATAAATTCAATTTATTGGGGATCTGGAGCATACGGTATACAGTCTGCTGCAAATGAATACTTTGGAAAAGATATACGAGACATAACACTGGATGAAGCAGCAACGCTTGTAGTTATAATTAGAAGTCCTGCATACTACAATCCTAGAAAATATCCGGAAAGAGTCATTGAGAGAAGGAATGATGTTTTAAATATAATGTTAAAAGAGGGGTTTATTGTAGATGTCCAAGCTAGATCAGCTAAACTCGCTCCACTTAATGTTATTGATTCAGTTCAAATTGACTCTCAAGCAGAACATGTTGTAGCGGAAGTAAAAAGACAATTATTAAATGACCCACAATTTGCAGTCCTGGGAAATACAAAAGAAGAAAGAAAAAAGAAAATATTTGGTTGCCCGTCTGATGATACTAGCTGTACAGGTGGAGGAGGATTAAATGTTTACATAACTTTAAATCTTGATTTTCAAAAACATGCCAACCAAATTTTAAATAATTGGGTACCTTCAGAAAACTTTGATGATGAAAATGATGAACCAAAACCAACAGGAGTTATTACTTTAATAAATAACTTTACTGGTGGTATTGAAGTAATGGCTTCAGGAATTCCCTTTGAAGAAGAACAATATAATCTTGCAACTCAAGGAAAAAGAAATCCAGGTTCTGCGTTTAAACCAATTACTCTTTTAGCTGCTTTAGAATCTGGGTCTAAATTATATAGTTACAGAGACTCTAGAAGCCCGGTTGAAATAGATTGTGGCTACCCATGTGCCCCTGATGGAATTGGAACAAAATGGGTAGTAAGAAATTATGGCACCTCTATAACTGCAGATCGTTATTTAAATAATATCCCTGCACAGGACAGAGCTATTGAACTTCAATGCGTTGGTTATCATATTGAAGATATAAAAAATTTGGACTTTATCAAACAGTTTCCGCTTGTCTCAAATTTAGATGAACTAGAAGATGAGGAAGATAAACTAATTGAAATTGGTAAAGCATTAAATCAAATAGATGAAGAGGGTAATCCTATTATTTATCAAGAAAATACCGATAATATTAATTTTCCAGAAGGTACAGTTGTAATAACAGATCCCGAGTTAATTGAGCAACAGGCAAATACTACCCAAATTGACATTGAAAGTGAAACTCAATACATTTTTAAACCCTGTAGTGATAAAAGTGAATATAACAGGTCTGTAAAACTTCTTGATACATCTGGCATGATTTCACTGGAAGAGGCTACTAGAAGATCTATTAATACTGTTTTTGCCCAAATGGCATCTGAGCTAGGAGGTGAAAAACTTGCTTCAACAGCAAACAGAATTGGTATAGGCTCTGAAATTGACCCTGTTATTTCCCTAACACTTGGTGCTGGTGCTGTTACTCCTATTGAAATTGCTTCTGCGTATTCTTCGTTTGCTACTAATGGCGTGTTGGCACCCCCTTATTTAATCGAACGAATAGAAGACTCTAACGGTGAAGTGTTATATCAAAATATTGTCTCTCAGCGAATTTCTATACCTGATCCCGGAGCTGCAGCAGCAGTAAGAAAAACATTAGAAGTTGCAGCTCAATTTGGTACTGGAACAAGAGCAGTTCTTGATGACAGACCTATTGCAGGAAAAACAGGTACCCACCAAGGATTTAGAGAAGCATGGTTTATAGGATTTATTCCTCAATATACCTCATCAATTTGGATTGGGTTTGCTGAAGAACAGCTTCCTTTAACTGATGTAGAAATTAATGGTGAAGTAATTAGAAATGTCTCAGGAGGTCGTGTACCAGCTCCTATGTGGAAAGAATTTATGACTAAAGTAGTTCAAAATCTTCCTATTTTAGATTGGCCTAATGACCCAAGTGATATAAATAAATATTATGAAATACCGACTGTGATAATTCCTGAACTAACTGGGTTAAATGTTTTAATAGCTGAAGAAATTGCGTTTTCAAACTATCTACTTCCAGATATAACGCTTGTTGATTCAGAAGAAGCACCTGGCCTTGTTTTAAGCCAGAGTATTGAAATAGATGAAGAAGTCCCTGAAGGTTCTGTAATTGAGCTAGAAGTTTCTGGACAAAAATTTTCTGCTCCAATACCTAGTATTCCACCGTGTCAGTTGTTGCCTGAGGAAGCTGAGAATTTGATTAAAACTTATATGAGAGAAAATAACGTCATTTTATTTTTAAAGAAAAATTTTGAGTCTACTGACATTCAAGGGTGTCAAGGAAAAGTAATTGGAACAAATGTTTCTCAGGGTGCAACTATGTCTACAGGTGAAACTTTGATATTTATTATTGATGATTCCGTAGATGATTCTTAACCTTTTGCCTCATTAGTTATAAAGTTAAAATAACCAAGCACTCCAAATCCAGTTCCACCTTCTGGATAAATCGAATTACTTGATCTAGACCTTGCTGGTCCAGCGATATCTAAATGAATCCAATTTAGATCATCAACAAACTCTTCAAGAAGTAAAGCAGCTGTTATTGCTCCCCCAAATCTTCCACCAGAATTTTTCATATCAGCAATGTTAGATTTTATTTGCGATTTATAACTTTGTTCCAATGGGAGAGAATGATAATTTTCAAACCCATTACTGTTTGAATTCAAAAAACTATCCAATGTAACTTTGTTATTTGAGAAAACCGCTCCGATCTCTACGCCCAGAGCAACATATGCTGCACCGGTAAGTGTCGCAACATCACATATGATATCAGGCTTACTCTCGCTTGCAAAAGCGAGTGCATCTGCCATAATCAACCTACCCTCAGCATCTGTATTCATAACCTCAATTGTTTTACCATTTCTCATATGTAAAACATCACCAGGGCGAATCGCAGACCCACTAGGCATATTTTCAACTATAGGGGTATAAACCTTTAAACCAATATCTAGACCTTGTTTAGCTACTAGAGCAATTATTCCCCAAGCAGTAGCAGCACCCGCCATATCTGTTTTCATTGTTTCCATACCTGAAGGAGATTTTAAAGAAAGTCCGCCGGAATCAAACAACACACCTTTACCTATTAATGCAATTTGTTTTTTAGCTTTTGTGTTATATTCACCAATTAGAAATTTTGGAGACCTTTCCGAGCCTTGAGATACTCCAATAACTCCACCCATATTATTTTCTTTTAACCAATCTTTATCGTATGACTTGAAACTAATATTCAATCCATCAATTAATTCTTCTACCTTATTCTCAAAAAAATCTGGAGATTTAGTTAATGCAGGAAAATTAACCATATCTCGAACCCAAAATATAGAATTGACTTTGTTTTCAATTTCTGTTGAAAACTCACTATTCAAAATATTAATATTTATTTTTGGACTCTTTTGTGATTTAAAATTTTCAAATCGATATGTAGATAACATTATTCCTAATTCAATTAAATACGTATTCAGATTTTCAGAAATTATAGTTAACTGTAAATCACAATCACTTTTTATTTTTTTTCCAATTGATGCACCAAGATCTACAAAATCGTAATCTGATTCGCAACCACTGGTTCCAACAATAAGAGTGGTTGTCTCTCCGGTTGAATTAAGATTTGACATATAAAACATTTGATTTTTTTTAGCTTCAAATTGATTAGCTTCAAACAAGTTACGATTTTCGTCATAATTATCAATATTTTCATTTACTTGATCTGTAAGTAAAACTTCTATTTTCATTTGCTTGATGTCCATTCTTTTTCGAAGTCTCTTGCCATCATCCATAATAGGTCAGATAGCCTATTTAAATATACTAAAACAAAAGTGTCTTCGATTTTATTAATTTTTTTCCACGCAACACACTTTCTTTCAGCTCTTCTCGACACAACTCTGCACCAATCAAATTTTGAAGAGATACTATTTTCACCTGGAACTACAAAAAAATCTGGAATTCCATTCTTATCAGTTAAATAGTCGATATCTTTTTCAAGGCTTTCTACCATTTTGTTTGTAACTAGTGTCTCTTCTGGTTTTAATTTTGATCTACTCTTTTTTGAAGTAGCCAACTCTGCTCCAACAACAAAAAGTTCCCTTTGAATTTTTAAAACTTTATCTTTGGTCTCAAGAGGTAATTTTTGTTCATATCTTATTAATCCTAAAGCCGCAACAAGTTCATCAACGGATCCGTAAGCTTCGGGAGCAATACTGTCTTTTGAAACGGCATCACCGTATAAAAGTTTTGTATCTCCTTTATCACCTTTTTTAGTGTAAATCTTCATAACTTAACATTAGTGTTATAACGAAAGTATTAGTGTGCCAGAAGCTCCCAATGAAACAATGAGCGACAAATAACTTAATCCTGTACTGGCCATAACTCCCGTGTATGACTTTTCTTGCAAAGATTTAAAAGAGGCATATGAAAGTATTCCTGCTGAAATAAATAAAAATATTATTACATTATTTAAAAGTTCATTTCCAACTATATTGAAAAATACTGTTGAACTCTCATATATATTTGTTAGAACAGATAAAGAGAGAAAAAAAGAAAGATACATAGAAAACTTTGCAATATTTTTCATACCTTCACGATTAATTGTTGGATCTACAAGAAACCAATGACCAATCATCATAGATGAAAATACAGCTGAAATTAATAAAATTGGGATAAAATTTTTAATGTTATTAAAACCGATTATATTTAATGAAGAAATAGTAAATGATATAAAAGCCAGCCCTAAATAATAAAATTTTTCCTTTCTATTGTACGAAATTAAATAAAAAACAAGAAAAAATAATCCAATTTGTGAGAAATTATTAAATATCAGAAAAATATTTGCCGCAATAATTGAAACAAACAATATGCTAAATCCTTTTTTTGGATTAGTAGACCTAACTATATATGTAAGAAAGGGTATACATAGTGTTAAAAAAACGTAGGTGAATTCACTCAATCGCATATGTTATTTACAATAATATAAATGTTAAAAAATATAATAAAAAATAATAGCCGTCAGGCTTTTGCAATTTCAATTTTATTCATGTTGTATGTGAGAATTGTTTCAAACACATCATCATTATTATTTTCATCAATTTTCGTTTTTTCGTTTATTTCATATTTTTTAATGTTTACTCTTGCCTTAGATGCTCTCAAAAAAAATAAAATAGTTGGAATTTACCTGTGTATTACAGTTTTTTTTATACCTCCTAATATATTTGAAGATTACAAAGGGTTACTGTTTCCAGTTACATATCTCTCCCATTTTGCATATCTAGGTTATTTAATTTCATTAGAATTATTTAATAAGTGGAAAAAAAGTCATGAACTATGAAAAGTACTCTATGTGCTCTAAAATGAAATAATGAAACAGGGCATTAAAAAAATTACTTTCTTTGGTGCTGCATTCTTTGTTGCCACATTTTTTCTTAATACAGAAAAAGAACCTGCGTTTGCACATAAAATACCTACAAGCACTACTTTAAGTTGCCCAGATAATGCAGTAGCACCTTTAAATAATTTAAAAGATATTCAAACATTTCTCAATTGTAACGGATTTAACCCTGGTCCAATTGATGGACTTGAAGGTTCAAGAACTGACGGAGCGATCAAAAGTTTTCAAAAAACTGTAGGCCTTGCAGCAGATGGTAAAGTGGGGCCTGCGACAAAGCAAGCCATGAGAAGCTACAGTTCTGTTTCTTTTACATTCCAAGGAAGTGGTTGGGGTCATGGAGTTGGACTTAGTCAATACGGAACAAAAGGATTGACCGAGCTGGGAGCTAGTTTTTGTTCCGACACAAGTTCCTGTAATTCTAATGAAGTTGTAAGTTACTATTTTCAAGGTACTTCTGTAAAAGAGTTAACAGAAATTGGCTTATCTTCACCAGATATTTCAACAAAAAATAATGCATTATGGGTTGGACTAGCTCGAAATGCAAAATCTATAAATTTAACTACTCTGCCTTCTTCAAGTCCTCCAACCTTGTTCATATGTCAAGAAAGCCTTCCACAAGTAGCAGGTGTCCAAGCATTTCTTTCATCAAGAGGCTTTGATCCAGGTGCTGTAGATGGTGCATTTGGTGATAGAACTGCAAATGCTCTTAAAAATTACCAAGCTTCTGTAGGTATAGGACAATCAGGAATTATAAATGATGAAACTTTGAATAAGATTAAATCCGATGCAAAATCTAATGGGCCATGTGAATCAGATTTTGGTCCATTGAAAATATCAGGCGGTGCAACCATAAATATTATTTATTCGAATGGAAATTGCTACTTAACTGGACACATCTTACTATCAAAAGTTCCTGCATCATGTAATATTGGAATTAGCTGGTCTGATGGTGGACGAATTAGAGTTGGTCCAAGAGAACATAAACATGGAAATCTTAAATTAAGAAGCAAAAATGTATCAAATGGTTTTCATGTTTCGCTAGCAGTAAATATTGAAAAGTATCTATATGGATTAGCTGAAATGCCATCTCATTGGAATGTGAAAGCACTTGAAGCTCAGGCTTTAGTTGGTAGAAGTTATGCTGTATTCCAGTATTTAAAGCAAAATATTCCCTCAGAAAAAACTGATACTGATGCTGGATTATCAAGCTCAAGAAAAGATTATTGTTGGTGCCATATTGGCTCAACAGCATCTAGTCAATATTATTATGGTTATCTAAAAGAAATTGCTGGACCAAACTGGGTACAAGCAGTTAACAATACCTCAGGAAAAGTTATTACATATGACGGAGGATATACTCAAAGCAGTGTTGTTCAGGCATTTTATTCATCATCTACTGGTGGAAAAACGAATGATAATGTAGTTGGATTTGGCTCTGCAACGCCCTGGCCATATTTAAAAACAGTTGACGACCCATGGTCAGTAGATAACAGAGTTGGAAACCCCAAAGCTGCTTGGTCATACGACTTCAGCTCTTATCAACTATCCAAAAATATCCTTTGTGGTGACACGCCATGCTTTGATGCTGTTACAGATATTTATGTCTCTTCTGTTTCTGAGTCTGGCGCTGCTTTACAGGTCACAATGAAAGGTTTTAAAAATGGCTCAGCTAAAACTGTCACAAAATCTGGTAGAAATATTAAATCTCAACTTGGATTCACTTCTCATTATTTCAAAACCTCTAGTCAGTCAGATATTTCTAATTTAAGTATTGGACCAATTACTGCAAACAGCAGTACAACAACTGCTGTTGAAAGTTCAACAGGTGAAACTCCACAATATGCAACTTCTTCTAGTGGTCTAAACTACCTATCAAAAGCAGGCCTTTTGAATGTTTGTAATGAAACTTCAAGTGCATGTCAGGCAAAAACAATTTCAAGAGAAGAAGCTTCTGCTGTAGTAACGGTGGTGGGCGGGCTCAAATTAGATGCACCAAATGCTTACAGCGATGATGATTTAAGTATTTATCAAAAAGCAACTAATGCAATACCGTACTATGGAATTCAGGTATGTTTTGGAAGTCCTTTCCAGATACAACCTTCAGAAACAGTTTCTAGAGAAGAATTTGCATGTTTAATTGAAAAATCTATAAGGGCCGGAACAACCGAAACTCTTAATGGTTCAGAGAATGGATATTCAGACGTTGGAGCAAGTAAATGGAGAAGGCATATAAATGTATTGTATGCAAATGATGTTATCCCAACTTGCAGTGACTTAAGCGATAAATTTTGTCCAAGTCGAAAAATAACAATAGGAGAAGTTTCATATATTGTTAATCGAATGGTTGAGAAGTCACTGCTTCCAACATCAGTATTTGATACTAATCCATTCCAAGCAGGCTGGATAGCAAATGGTGGTGAAGTAACTGAAGTATCATCAACAGCTGTCTCAAATCCAAATGCGGGTAATGATGCTTGCATACCTCAAGATAATAGTTCTTTAGTTATCAATTCAACTTTAGATATCCAACAATTTCTTTCCAACAATGGGTTTAATCCTGGACCCATTGATGGTCAATCTGGTCCAAAAACTAAAAACGCAATTATTTTATTCCAAAAAGAAAATGGACTTTTAGCAGATGGGATAGCTGGAAATAAAACTAAAGCTGCAATGAGAGCTTACACAGGCTGTAAAAGTGAAAATTTTTGTATAGCAAGAGATAATAGGTCAGCAAAACTTGAGTCTATTGCAGATGTTCAAACGTATTTAGCAAATAACGGCTTTAATCCAGGAATTATTGATGGAAAAATGGGATCCTATACCAGAGAAGCAATTAAAGCCTTCCAGAGAAAAGTTGGATTAATTCCAGATGGTGTCGCTGGAGCAAGAACTAAATCTGAAATGAAATCTTACACAGGCTGTTAACAAAGATAGCTTCTTATTTTTTTTCCAATAGATTCAGAATTAACCATGAAAAACTTTGCTAAATCTTTTTCTGGCGCAGATTTGCCAAATGTCTGAACGCTAAAAGATTCTGTTACATCACCAATATAATCTGACCATCCTGTAGCCTTGCCTAACTCAAGAGTAAAAGTGAGTTTGTTGTTATTTAGTGACTTAGATATTTCAGGAGTTAATTTATTTAGTATTGGAACACTTACAACTTGAACAGAAAATTCTTTAAGTGTTTCTTTTATTTCCAATGCTAAATTAACTTCAGAGCCTGATGCAAAGATAGTTAAGTCTTCCCCTTTTGAAATTACAAAACCACCATTTAGAAAATCTGAATAATCGATATCGTAGTCTAAAAATTTCAAATTTTGTCTTGTTAATGATAAAGCTTTAGGATTTTTTGTGTTAGAAAATAAATACTTATATGCGTAAATTGTTTCAATACTATTGGAAGGTCTAATAACATCTAGTCCAGGAATTAACCTCAAAGACATGAGGTGTTCAACTGGCTGGTGTGTTGGGCCGTCTTCTCCAAGATATATTGAATCATGAGTAAAAATAAATGCAGAATTTAATTTCATTAATGAAGCTAGCCTGATACTTGGACGCATATAGTCTGAAAAAACTAAAAAAGTAGATCCGAAAGAAAATAAATTGCTATGAAGACTAATTCCATTAATTACTGCCGCCATGCTGTGTTCTCTAATGCCAAACTCTATATTTTGTCCACTTCTATTTTCACTTGTGTATGATTCTTTACTAATTATTTGTTTAGTTGATGCTGCAAGATCAGCTGACCCCCCTAAAACAAATTTATTTTCTAATCCAATTAACTGCATATAATTACCGCCAGTAACACGCGTAGCTGCTTCTTGAATTTCAAAACTTTCTGGAAAATTTAATTCATTTTTTTCAAACTGTTCCCATAAATTTTTAAATGATTCATCATTTTTTAATTTATCATCTAAGTTTGAATTCCATTTTTCAAAAGATTCATGATCCTTTTGTCTTTTTTCAGAAAAATAATCATAGACATCATCACTATGTTCAAAAGGATCTCCTTCCCAACCAATTTCACCAAAAAATAATTCCATTTCTTCATTTCCTAGAGGAGCTCCATGTATTGAGCTGGTATTTTGTTTATTTGGTGCAAATTTTCCAATTGTGCTTCTTGCTATAATTAAAGTAGGTTTGTTTGTTTCTTCTTTTGATGAATCTATCGCTTTTTTTATTTCATTTTCGTTATGTCCATTAACTTCTAAAACTTGCCATCCAAAAGATTCAAATTTTTTCTTTTGATCCGTAATAGATACTTTATCGACATTGCCGTCTATTGATATATTGTTATCATCAAATATATAAATTAGTTTTCCTAATTTCCATACTCCAGCTAGCTCTGCAGCTTCAAAAGTTACACCTTCCATCAAATCACCGTCAGAGACTATTCCATACACATAATGATCAATAATGTCTTTTCCTAAAACTTCCGACAAATAGGATTCTGCTAAAGCTAGTCCAACTCCCGTAGCAAATCCTTGACCAAGGGGTCCTGTAGTAATATCAATTCCTAATGATGTGTCAACTTCGGGATGTCCTGCAGTTTTTGAACCTAGTTGTCTAAACTGCTTAATATCTTCAACAGAAATATCAAAATTATTGAAATGAAGCAAGCTATAAAGCAACATCGAACCATGTCCAGCACTTAAAACAAATCTATCCCTGTTGATCCAATCAGGTTGTTTATTTGAAACTTTTAAAACATTTTTAAATAAAACTGTACCTACTTCTGC
>Ga0310343_10000666_pt1 | contig 16667 bp, 16 predicted proteins | sample HC15DNA2025_MG_FD_203519 | JGI IMG/M metagenome (GOLD analysis project Ga0310343, IMG submission 203519) | Marine microbial communities from station ALOHA, North Pacific Subtropical Gyre - HC15-DNA-20-25_MG | ecosystem: Environmental > Aquatic > Marine > Oceanic | place: Pacific Ocean: North... | reverse complement strand
GGAGATTATTTCTGCGGAAGAATCCGCATCACCCTCGGTTCGCACTATGGAAGAATCAACTAAAGAAACTGCGGTTGAAGCGGAGAAATCCGTTGAGATCGACATCAAAGCCGAAGTTCAACGTGCTATTGATGAAAACAATGCTCGTACAGCAGCAATCACTTCATTATGTCGTGAATTTGGAAAGTATGGAGCAGAAGAGCTTACTGACTCACTTATTAAATCTAATAAGTCACCAGCAGAAGCTAAAGCAGCTATCCTCGATCTTGTAAAAAACAAGGCAGAGGCAGTTAATACACCAATACGTTCTACTGACATGACAACAAATGACGTTGGCTTAGACCAAAAAGAAATTAAGCAATTTTCTTTCTTAAGAGCATTAAACGCACTAGCAAACCCAACAGATCGTGCTGCACAAGAAGCAGCAGCTTTTGAGAGAGAGGTATCTGACGCAGCTTCTAAAAAGTATGAGAAGCCAGCAAATGGAATTTTAGTTCCTAACGAAATCCTAAGAAATTCTACTTCTACTAGAGACTTAAACGTAGGTACTGCAACTGCTGGTGGTAACTTAGTTCCAACAGAATTATTGGCAGGCTCATTTATTGACATTCTTAGAAAGAGAATGGCTGTGATGGCAACGAATCCGACCATGTTGACCGGACTTTCTGGTAATGTGTCTATCCCAAGAATGACATCTACATCAACTGCTTACTTTGTGGGTGAGTCAGGCGCACCAACAGAAAGTCAGCAAGCCTTCGACCAAGTGAACATGACACCAAAAACAATCGGTGCTTTTGTTGACTACTCAAGAAGATTGCTACTTCAGTCATCTATAGACGTTGAGACAATGATTAGAGATGACATTGCAAAGGTTATTGCTACTAAGTTAGACAACGCAGCTATTTATGGTTCTGGTAGTTCAAACGAGCCATTAGGTATCAAAGATACAACTGGTGTAGGTACACAGACAATTACTACATTCGGTACATTTGCTGAGTACATCGGAATGGAGACAGACGTTGCAGCAGCTAACGCTGATGTGGCTAATATGTACTACCTAATTAATGCTTCTGCTAGAGGTGCATTGAAGTCAACAGAGAAGACAAGTACATCAACTGCTAACTTCGTGTTTGAGAACAACGAAATTAACGGCTATCCAGCTATTGTTTCTAACCAGCTTGCAAACAACGATGTACTCTTCGGAGACTTCTCACAGTTTGTGATCGGTATGTGGTCTGGCTTAGATCTAACAGTAGATCCATACGCAAACGCAACAAGCGGTAGTGTAAGAATCATTGCATTACAGGATGTTGACTTTGCTGTTAAGCAACCAACTGCGTTCTGTTTCGGAACATAATATGAAGGTTAAATTGCTAAGAGCAACAATGATAGCTGGCACTCCTACGAGTGCTGGCACTATCGTTGATGTTAAAGAGCAAGCTGGTAATTACTTGATAGCAGTAGATAAAGCTGAATTAGCTGTTGAAGCTTGTGAAGCACCTATTGCCAGTACAGAACCAGTTGACGAGTCAAAGCCTACCGATAGTGACGAAGTTGACTTTTCTCAAATGACAAAAGCGCAATTAGAAACTTATGGTCGTGAGCTTGGAATAGAACTCGATAAAAGACAAACTAAAACTGATCTAATTGCCAAATTAGAAGAGTTTATTTCTACACAGGAGGAATCTTAAAATGTCTGTTTTACAGCAAAACTTAGACAAATTAACTATTACTGCTGGTGTTGCGACTGCTGCTGTAACAAGTACAGCTACATCTAGTGCTATAGATCTTCTCGAATTTGATGGAGATGTATTGCTAATTCTAGATTCTGCTGCTGGTGGCGGTTCTAGTCCAACATTAGATATTAAGTTAACTGAGTCTGACGCTAGTGGAGGTACTTATACAGACCTCTCAGGAGCTACTTTTACACAAGTTACTGGTTCTGCTTCAATGCAAACACTTGTAATAAACAAAGACACTTCTAAGCGTTATGTGAAGATTGTACAAACAATCGGTGGTTCATCACCAACATTTACTTTCAGCATCAACTTGGTTGGTGTTAAGAAGTATAGCTAAAAGGTTAGCCCTCAATCGAGGGCTTTTTTCTCATGGCTTTTATAGAGGATATAGATACATTCTTTGGAGATTTTTCTGAAGATGTATTTTATGACAATGCTATATACAAAGGAATCTTAGAGCAGCCTGATGAGATTGTTGCTGATGATCGTGTATTAACTACTGATTATCAATTAACAGTAAAAACTTCTGATCTTGGTTCTTTAGAATATAACACTGAACTAGAAGTCAGCGATGTCAAATACAAGGTAAGAAGTGCTAGAAAAATAGATGATGGTACTTTATCTGTAATTTCATTAATGAAGGTTTGAGATGGCTAGTAAAAGAGAACAGATATTAGCAAAAATCAAAACAAACCTTACAGGAACTACAGGTGTAGGAACTCGCATTTATAGAAGCAGGGTAGAGCCAATGACAAGAGATGAATCTCCTTCTTTGGTTTTAGAGTTTGTCACAGACGAACCTACTGTTAATAGTGCAACTTATTTAAAACTAGATTGGACATTAAGAGTGAGAATAGTTGTTGTTGTTAGATCACAAACACCTGATACTACAGCAGATGCAACAGTTGAAAGTTTACATACTAAAGTTGTTAGCGATCCAACTTTAGGTGGACTTGCGATTGACGTAAGACCAGCCACAGTAACTTTTGATGTTGTAGAAGCAGATCAACCAGCAGGGATAATATCCTGTGAGTATGAAGTAGATTACAGGAGCAGTTATAACGATTTGTCAACATGATCTACAATCAATCTGTTACCCTAACAACCCTGATTGTTTAATATGGAGCATGAAATTCCAAATGAGGGCGGTACTTACATACTGAACCCTAAAACTGGCAAAGCAAAGCTAGTTCAACAAACAACACAAGCTGAACCCCCTACTGAGGTAATTAAAGATGGCACAACTGACAAGAAAAAGAGTAATTCTAATTGAAGCTGAGAGCAGCTATGGAACAGATCCAACTCCAGCAGCAACAGATGTTGTTCTTGTAAGAGATCTGTCAATTACACCGCAATCTAGTGATGTGGTAAACAGAGATGTTGTCAGACCTTACTTAGGAGCATCTGAGCAACTACTTGCAAATACTAAAGTTGAGTGTACATTTTCAGTAGAACTTGCTGGGTCTGGGGCTGCTGGAACTGCCCCAAGATACGGAAGTGCGCTTAAAGCTTGTGGGTTTAGTGAAACAGTTAGTTCGGGTACTAGCGTTACTTACGCACCTGTTTCAGCAAGTTTTACCTCAGTCACAATTCACTACAACGTAGATGGTGTAAGACATATCGTTACTGGTTGCAGAGGCACATTTGTTCTTAATGCTGCTGTTGGCGAAATACCAAGTATAGATTTTACTTTTACTGGTATTTATAACGCACCAACTGATACTGCACTACCAAGCGTTACCTATGGCGCACAAGCTACACCATTAATATTTAAAAACGGCAATACAAGCGGATTTTCATTATTATCACATTCTGGTGCTTTGATGAATATGTCAATGGATGTTGGAAACGAAATTGTTTATAGAGAACTTGTTGGAGGTACTAAAGAAGTTTTAATTACTGATAGAGCAGCTAATGGTTCTGTAACTATCGAAGCACCAGCACTTGGAACTAAAGATTTCTTTGCTGCTGCTTTAACAGATTCTTCATTAGGTAACTTACAGTTTTTACATGGAACAACGGCAGGGAACAAAGTTCAGTTTATAAGTAGTAAAGTAGATATTGGCGATGTCACTTATGGTGAGGCTGATGGAGTTACTATGTTAGAAATTCCATATACACTTGTACCAAGTGCAGCAAATGATGAAATGAGTTTAATCTTTACTTAGTAAGTATTGACTACTGAGGTAGAGTAAAGAAGTATATATTTTAATTTATGGCATTTGTAAGAAAAAAGACCAAGGTGTATTCTTGGCCTGTTGAAGTTAAAACACCATCTGAGACTAATATTGGTGAGTTTGACACAAGTGAGTTTATTGGCAAATTTAAGCGTCTATCGAGATCTGAGTTAAATTCATTTGAAGAAGATACTGAATTTAAAGCTTTAGAAAAGGTTTTAGTTGGCTGGGAAAATTTGACAGAAGAAGATGGCACACCAATACAATTTTCAAAAGCAGAATTAAAAAATTTCGCAGAAGATACAGATTTTGTAGCAGGGGTCTTAGATGCTTTTAAAAAATTCTATGCTAATGCACAAGTGGGAAACTAACTGATGCTGCTAAATACTGGGCTTCGGGTGGCAAACAAGTTATAGATGAAACACAAAAAGACGCTGCTGCGTTTGGTGTAGAAATCGAGGAGCAACCAGAGGTTAAGGAAGACTTTGAAGTTTTTGATGAGAATTGGGATATTGTAATGATGTTTTTACGTTGTCAAACACAATGGAACACAACCTTTGGAGGTGTAGTAGGATTAAAATACGAGATATTATTACTTGATGGAGGACTGTTTGACCTCTATCATGTAGATAATCGTATTGAAATGCTAGAAGGATTACAACTAATGGAATCTGTGGCGATGCAAGAATTAAATAAGGAGAAAAAATAGTGGCTAAAGCTGATAGTTTTATAGTCAGAATAGGAGCAAAGATAGAAGGGTTTGAAAGTCTTAAAAAACTTGACGGAACTTTTAATAAATTAAATAAAAGTTTAAAACTTACACCACTAGAATTAAAAGAAACTATAAAATCAATAACTAAATATGACAAACGTAGTGAACGTAGTGTAAATACTTTTAATAAACAAATAGCAGCTTTAAAGGCTTTACAAAATCAAACTTCTATCGGCACTAAAACTTATAGAACACTAGGAGCAGAAGTAGATAGGTTAAGAGCAAAAATGGATGCTCTTACAAACTCAGCAGTAAAACAAAAAGGATTTTTAGGTGGGAAGTTGGGTGCTGGTACTACAGCAGCTATAGGAGCTTCTGGCGCATATATTGGTCAGGCATTAGGAATAAATCCAGTAATATCTGGTTTAGGTGCTGCTGGGGCTGCTGCTGGGGCTAATAAAGCTGGAGTTGGAATAATATCTAAAGCTGGTGCTGTTGGTGGATTGCAAGGTGCTGCAATCGGTGCTGGAATTGCTGCTGTAGGAGGAGCAGCGCAATTTGGATCAGAGTCAGCAGAATATGCAGCGCAAATACAAAAGCTTCAAATTGCATTAAAAGGTGTTACTGCGGATCAAGATGATTTTGCGTATGGTTTGGGAGTTATTGCAAAAACTTCTAAACAATTAAATGTACCTTTAGGCGCATCCACCAAACAGTTCACAACTTTAGCTGCTTCTGTTTTAGGTTCTGGAGGAACTATAAAAGATGCAGAACAAGTATTTACTGGTGTATCAAATGCTATTAAAGCAACTGGTGGTAACGCAGAAGACGTACAGTCTGCTATACGAGCCATGTCGCAGATTTTTGGTAAAGGTAAAGTATCTGCGGAGGAATTACAAGGTCAGTTAGGTGAAAGACTAGCTGGTGCGGTTGTGAAATTTGCAGAAGCTAATGGTAGTAGTTTGCAGAAATTACAGAAAGACTTGAGAGATGGCGTTGTTGGTCTAGATCAAATAATGACGTTTACTGGAAAATTAAACGAAGATTTTGAAGAAACAGCAAGAAAGGTTGCTAATTCATCTGCTGATGCAGGGCAAAGATTCCGAACAACTATGGATAGGTTGAAATTTGCAGTTGGTAGTATTTTGCAACCTATTGGAGCAGAGTTTCAAAGAGTCTTTACTAAAATTGTTGAAGTTATTACTGATGCTATTGAAGCTTTCAATAGATTCATGGGTATTGGCCTTGAAAATGCTATTAAAAAAACCAAGGCAAACATAGAGGACTTCACTGAAAGGTTAGAAAACGAAACAAATAATAGAATTAGACAAAGTTTACAACGTCAATTAGATGCAGCTATTGCAAGACTTGAGAAGTTAGAGGGTATTGACAAAAAAACTCCAAAACCTAAAGGCGATGGATTCGATAATAATTTAGATGGAAATCAAATGCCATTAGAACAGTTTGCCCAGAGTGCATTTAAGTTTGCAGAGCAGGCAGAACAAGCTGTTGTTAATGCCTTTAAAGGAATGGAAGATGCCTTAGTAAGGTTTGTGACTACAGGAAAATTAAATTTTGCTGATTTTGCTAATGCTGTAATTGCTGATTTGACAAGGATGATGGTAAGAGCATTAATAGTTAAACCATTGTTTAATTTCTTGTTTCCGGGTCTAGCTGATGGTGGTGTCGTTGATGGTGGAGAACTTAAGAAAAGTGCTAAAGGTAATGTTTTTGCTAAAAACAAAATTGTTCCTTATGCCTATGGAGGCATAGTTAATAAACCCACATTATTCCCAATGGCTAACGGAATGGGGCTTATGGGAGAAGCTGGCGCAGAAGCAATTATGCCTTTAAAAAGACATAGCAATGGAAAACTTGGAGTTGAAGCTTCTGGAGGCATGGGTAACGTAGTTGTTAATGTTGATGCAAGCGGTACAGCAGCACAAGGAGATAACTCAAGATCAAAAGAATTTGGTAGATTAATAGGAGTAGCTATAGAAGCTGAAATTGTAAAACAAAAAAGACCGGGAGGCTTACTTTACAACTAATGGCAACTTACGATGCAAACACTGTAGGATCTGACGTTTCACCTAGCTTTAGTCCTCAACTTGAAGTTCAACAAGACGTTACTGTTGTAAATCTGGGAGATGGTTATCAACAGCGTATTTTGCGAGGATTAAATACTAAAAGAAGAAAATGGACTTTACCTTATGAAAAAAGAACTGATGCTGTAACAACAAATATTTTAAATTTTTTTGAGTCTTCTACTGGAGGTAACAACGGTCAAAAAGCATTTGATTGGACACCTCCATATGGATTAACAGGAAAATGGCTTTGTCAGAAAATCAATGTCACAAAGGTTGCATATAATCTAAACGACATTAATCTGGAATTTATAGAGGTGTTTGAAATATGAGTGTACTTATATCTGAATTACAAAAAACAGATCCTAGTGCGATTATTGAATTATTTGAATTGCAATTATCGCAAAATTTGCATGGTGCTACAACTATTTATAGATGGCACTCTGGAGTGGCTACTAATTCGATTGGTGAGTTAGTTTTAGATGGTGTAACATATTCTGCTCTACCAATAGAAGCTGAAGGTTTTGATTATAAAGGTGGTAAAGATCAGCAGTTACCAAGACCTACTTTAAGAGTTAGTAATTTATTTAGTACAGTTAGTGCGATTTTAGCAAGTGTTAACTCTGTTACTCCATTTAACAATTTAATTGGAGCAAAAGTTACAAGAATAAGAACATTAGCTAAGTTTTTAGATTCAACAAATTTTAGTGCTGGCACTACTACTTATAACGTAACAGTAGTTAATAGCGGTGGTAACAAGTTTGCTTTGAATGGGGTTACAAATCCTACGCTTACTTTAGTTAAAGGCGGTACATATATTTTTTATCAACATGATTACTCTAACGCTGGTCATCCTATAGCTTTTAGGCAAACTAATGACACACCCTATACCGCAGGTGTTTCAACAGTTGGTACAGCAGGTTCACAAGGAGCTAGAACTACTATTACAGTTCCAGCAAATGCTCCTTCATCATTAAAGTATTATTGCACTGTTCATGGGAATGGTATGGGAAATAATATAACAATTTCAAATTATTCTAATCCTGATGCAAATGCCTCAATAAGGTTTCCAGATGATGTCTATTATATTGATCGTAAATCATTAGAAAACAGGCAAGTTGTAGAGTTTGAGCTTGCAGCAATCTTTGATTTATCAAATGTAAAAATCCCCAAAAGACAGGCACTTCCAAGCATATTTCCCGGTATTGGATCGTTCCATGCTTGATTGGAAAACTAAAGCAGAAGAACACGCAAAGGATGAGTTTCCTAGTGAAGTCTGTGGTTTAGTTGTTTGTATTAAAGGCAAAGAAAAATATATGCCTTGCAAGAATGTTGCAATAAATCCATTAGATCATTTTATTATTGATCCAGAAGATTGGGCAAAAGCTGAAGATAGCGGAACGATAATGTCAATATTTCACTCACATCCTTATCAATCTCCACTACCAAGTGAAGCGGACAAAGCTGCCTGTGAACTTACCAAATTACCTTGGTATATATATGGAGTTGGAGTTAATACATGGCATGACTTTGCGCCTTCTGGATACAAAGCTTCTCTTATAGGTAGGAAATGGGTTTGGGGAGTACATGATTGTTGGACATTAACAAAAGATTATTATGAAAGTAAAGGTATTATTCTTAGAGATTGGAAAAGACCTAATGACCCAGAAGAATTTAGAGAAAATCCATACTTTGATAAATGTTTTGAAGATACTGGATTTAGACAGCTTGGCAATGAAGAAGCATTACAAGAAGGCGATAGCCTCTTGTTTTCTCTTAACAGCACAGGTTTAAATCATGTAGGAGTATATCTTGGCAAACAAATGGTGCTTCATCATATTCAAGGTAGACTAAGTTCAAAAGACTTTTATGGGGAATGGCTTATGAAAGCTACTGGTATGAGGTTGCGATATGCTGCGTAAGATAAAACTATATGGAAACTTAGCAGAATTTTGCGGTGGTCAAAATGAATTTGAAGCTGTTGCTAATACACCGGCTGAAGCTATTAGATTTTTAGCAGTTAATTTTAAAGGGCTAGATAAACATATGTCTGAGCAGTTTTATCAAGTAAAACTTGCTAATACACCTTTAGATTATGAAGAGATTTTATACCCTGCTGGTTACGATGAAATAAAAATAATACCTGTTGTTGCTGGTTCTGGAAATATTGGAAAAATATTAGCTGGTATTGCATTGATAGGACTTGGGTTTGCTTTTGCTGGAGGATTCTCAGGGGCAATGACTTTTGGAGAATTTTTAAAAGCTCCTATCTTGTTAGAAGGTGGTGGTATTAGTTGGACTGCACTTGCTGGTAAGTTAGGTATAGTTTTAGTTTTAAGTGGGATAGCTGGTCTGCTTACACCAACACCAGAAGTTGATGACAGCGAGGGAGATCCCAGAAACTCGTTTAGTTTTAGTGGGATTCAAAACACTGCAAGAGCTGGAACTGCAATTCCTGTAATATATGGAGATGTAATAACTGGAAGTATTCCTGTGTCTGCTCGTGTCGTAACTGAAGATTCGGAGACTACCTAAATGACTGAACAGAATTTTATTGCAGGTTCTGGTGGAGGCGGTAAAGGTGGAGGTAACTCTTCTAAAACCGATCCAGATTCTTTAGATAGTAGATCACACGCAAAAATTATTGACGTAATATCAGAAGGTGAAATAGAAGGTTTATATAATCACAACAACGTGCCAAATGCTAATGCTTGGCAAAGATCTGTATTTTTAAACGATACACCAGTAATGAACTCTGATGGTTCATTAAATTTTGATGATGTTACTTTACACGTTAGAGGTGGTACTGCAAGTCAAAATGTAGTTCCGGGTTTTGAAACTGAGGCTTCATCTCCAACTGCTGTTAATTCAGATGTTAATAAAAGTGGTACTGGTGTAACTTTTCAAATAACAGATACAAGTGTTGATGCTGTAACTCTTACTATTGGTGTTCCAGTATTGCAAAAGATAAAAAAAAATGGAGACACGCAAGGTACATCTTTTAGGTACACAATAGAAAAGCAGCAGGGCAGTGGTGCTTTTGCTTTTTTAGGTGGGTTTAATGATACTGATGAGGATGGAAATGTTGTTGGAAGAGAAGTCAAAGGTAGGACACCTGATTTATACCAAGATCAACATACCTTTCAATTAACTGGCAATACATTTCCTGTTACTTTTAGAGTTAAAAGAACTACGGATGATGATTCAAGTTTAAATTTAGATGATTTAGATCTTATTAGCCATCAAAGCACTTTTAGAGTAGTAAGTTTTCAAGAAATAAAGTTTGGCTTTCGTAATCAAAATGCAACATATAGTCAATCTGGACAAGTTATAGAAATTAATGCGCCTTTTCATAATTTAATAGTTGGCGATTCTGTTAAGTTAACTTTTAACAGTGGTACACCATCAAAACCTACCAATAATATTAATGCTACTCAAGTCACGCAAATTGTTAGTAGAGATGTATTTAGGGTTGGAACAAGTGTGTCTCAAACTATTACGTCAGGCTCAGTTGCGGTTTTACAAATATTTAATTATCCAAACTGTGCTTTAGTTGGTCTTAGGGTTGATGCTGAACAATTTTCAAGTATTCCTAAAAGAGCTTTTCGTATAAGAGGTACAAAAGTAAGAATCCCAGCATCTAACTCATCAGGCAATGTAAATGTAGATCCTAATAATGGCAGAATAATTTATGACGACAACTATGTCTTCAATGGTGTACTACAAGCAGCAAAATGGACTACAGATCCAGCTTGGTGCTTATACGATTTATTAGTTTCACGAAGGTTCGGGTTAGGAGATGAGATATTGACTGACGCAGAAAAAGCTAATTTTTCTACAGGTGTAGCTTCTAACTTAGATATTTATTCTTTTTATTCTACAAGTCAATATTGTTCAGAATTAGTTACTTTTAAATCAAGATTGAATGATGGAACAGAAACGACAATAACAGAACCTAGATTTTCATTAAATGTAGTAATTAACAAAAGAGAAGACGCTTTTAAAGTAATTAATAATTTGTGTTCAGTATTTAGAGGTATGGCTATGTACACTGCCGGTAAATTATCTCTTATACAAGATCGCAAAGGACAAGATACTTCTTTTTTATTTACATTAGCAAATGTACTGCCTGATGGATTTCAATATTCTTCGTCATCAGTTAAAACAAGAACAACTGTCGCAGTTGTAAAATATTTAGATTTAACTCTTAGAGATACAGCCTATGAGGAGGTTCTTGACGAAGCAGCTATAGCTAAGTATGGAGTAAATACAAAAAACATTGACGCATTTGGAGTTACATCACGCTATCAAGCAAGAAGACTTGGGCGATGGTTGCTTTATTCACTAGCAAATGAGACTGAAACAGTTGCGTTTACAACTACCTTGGAAGCAGCAGCATTATGCAGACCCGGCCAAATTATTGAGATAGCAGATCCTGTAAGGGCTGGAGTAAGGAGAGCAGGGAGGATAATGGGTGTAAATGGTACAAATCAAATAACTATAGATGATACTTCTATAACTGATTTACCTAACGATACTGTTTCATACACAAGAACTCTTCATGTAATCATGCCGAATGGCACTGTTTCTACAAATACAGTTGCAAGTATTTCTGGCAATACAATTACCATTGTTGGTAACTTTGTACAAAAAATACAAGATAGTAACAATAATACTGATAATTATTTCTTGTCTACAACTAATACTTCTTATAATTTTAATGAGGAAGATTATGTGCTAACCACACAAACAGTTGCCCCAAATTTAAACTCAATATGGATATTGGAAACTACGCAGGGAACAAGTGCTGAAAACATAGAAACACAAAAATTTAAAGTTATATCTGTAGAAGAAAAAGATGATTTTCAATATTCAATAACAGGAGTAACTCATAATGAAAGTAAATATGATTTTGCAGAACAATTAGAAACTTTAAGTTTTAGAGATTTTACAAACTTAAATGAAATACCAGCACCTCCAGCAAGATTTGCTGAAAGAGGAAATCCTGATGGATCAACTACTAAATATCCAATAGAACAGTTATATAGATTTAAAGATACGATAAGAATAAAAATAATTGTTGGATGGCAGCCTGTTTTAGGTGTTAACAGGTATGAAGTGAAATATAGACAAGACAGTGGCAATGTTAAAACAGTTGTTGTTAATGGAAGTGATTTTGAAATTTCAGATGTAATTATTGATTCTACTAATAATGAATCAAGGTTTGATTTTGAAGTGAGAAGTGTAAATGCAGCAGGTGTAAGATCTTCTACTGCTTTAACAACAAAAACACAATCTTATTTAAACGGTCAAGATACAACCACTGGAGAATATTTCCTTAAAGCAGTCGGCAAATCTGCACCTCCAAGTGATGTAACAGGTTTTAGCGGAACAATAGACCCTCACATTGGAATTGTTTTGAATTGGACTGCTGCTACTCCGACACCTCCAAGTTTTGCTGATTTAGATATAGAGCAATATGAAATAAAGTCGGGGTCATGGTCTACAGGCACATCATTAGGAAAGATTAAAGGTACAACATTTAAAGTTGGTACAATTCCACCCGGAACAACATCACAAATATTTTCTATAAAAGCTTTTGATGCTGATGGAAATCAATCAGTTAATGCACAACAAATATCTTTAACAATAACAGCACCATCTGCCCCACGAAATGGATCAGGTACTTTTAGTGATGATAACTTAATTTTAAAATGGGATGCTCCAGCTTCTGGTAGCTATGCGATAGAAGAGTATGAAATATATCAAGGAGCTATAAGTACTTCAAACTTACTAGGAAGATCAAAATCTACTACCTTCCAATTACCTGTTACTTTTAGTAGTAATCAAACTTTTAATATAAGAGCAGTTGATATTGCTGGTAATGAAGGAACAGCTTTAGCTTTGACAATAAATTTTGTACTCGCTGGCGCACCAAATATACAATATCAATATGAAAATAGTCAGCTAAAGTTATTTTGGTCAGCACCCTCTGTCGGCAGTACAAAGATAAAAGAATATGAAATAAAACAAAGTGCAACTAACATTACTGATGCTGGTCAAGCAACATTTATAACTCGTGTAAGTTCTACAAGTTTTTTACTTGATGTTACATGGAACAGTAGTCAAAGATTTTGGGTAGCTGCTGTTAACAGTAATGGGGATATACAAACTTTTGGTCGTACAGGTATTCAAAACTACCCAGATGTAAGTTTTGATTTGCCACCAGCCCCTACAGGTTTAACAGGAGTGCTAGTGGATGAAAGTGCAAAAATATCATGGACACCTGTAACAAAAACATCTAACGGATTGCCTATTGCAGATTACAAAATTTATAGATCAAAAGGAACACAGTCATTTGCACAATCAGTATTAGTAGCACAGCAGAATGGTACACAATTAACTGAGAAATGGATTAAAGATGAAATAGCCGGTGTTGTACAAACACAAAAAACTTATTATGTAAGAGCTTTAGATATTAACGGCAATGAAGGTGCTTTAAACGATGTAACTATTACTGCAAATCCACCTGATAACATTTCAACAATAGAAGCTGAAGTGGTTGATAATAACGTATTGCTGAGATGGCAAGAACCTAATTCTGACCTTCCAATAATTTATTACAACATTTATAGAACAAGTAAAACTGCTGGTAATCTGATCGGAGCAAAACAAGGTGGATTTACTACAGTTTTTGAACAGGTTGGTGGTACGTTTACTTATATCGTTACTGCTGTAAATAGTGCAAAAATTGAAGCACTTGACGGAGGTAGTATTACAGCGATAGTAGATGAGCCACCAGATTTTGTTTTAAATGCAGAAAGAAATAGTGCTTTAATTTCTGGAACAGTAACGGCTACATATTCTCAGTCTAACGATACGAATACTGGTGCTGGTTTAATAGTGACTGTTACAAAAGTAGATCATGGGTTGTCCAATAATCAACAGTTAAATATTAACTTTACAAGTGGTGGGGCAAATGGAACTTCTGATGATGGTAAAATATATGCAATCTCACAAGTTACACAAAGTACATTTCAATTTCAAGTAGTTGGAAGTAGGCAAACTACAGGCAATATTTCATTCTCATCACCAGCAACATTTACTAATGGATTTATTGATAATAATGCAATATTTTTCTGTTTAGATAGCTCAAGAACATTTCAAAATCATTTTATAGGTAATGGCTCTCAAGCTAGTCCTCAATATCCTAACTTCGGGTCTTTTGGAGCAAATCAACCATATGCTTTACCTTCAGAAAATAGTGGTTCTTTTCAAGAAATTACAGATTTTGGAGCAACAATTCCAGCTAGTAGAATACAAGTAGATATGAATGTTGTTGAAACTATTGGAGAAGGAGTTACTATAACTCCACAAATTTCAACAAGTTTAGATGGTTCTTCTTTTACAAATTTAGATGCAGGTCAATCAAATGTTTTAGGTTTAAATTTTAGATATGTAAAAGTAATTTTCACATTGTCAGCATCGGGTAATAATGATTTAATAAAGGTTGATAATATTAGTCAAAAATTATTTTTGAAACAACAAACAGATCAAGGTAGTGTTACTGTTACAGCTAGTGAAGCAACTTCTGGTAAACAAGTTAATTTTTTTGATGGTAATCCAAACAAAGCTTTTCTCGATGTAGATTCAATATCTTTACAAATAAGAGGTTCTAGTGCAACAGCTAAATTTGCTATCTATGACTTTGTTGATACAGCTAATCCACAAAATGGTTTTAAAATATTTTTATTTGATGAAGATGGAAATGCTCCAACAGGCACAAATACAGTAGACTTTACTGTAAGAGGTGTTTAAACATGGCAAATTTTAACAAACCAGAATTAACAAGTACATATACAAACTTTATTACTGAGTTAAAAGCAAGAGACAATACAATTTCATCTTTATTTTCTGATGGCACAACACATACTGGAACATATCCTGTAAGAGCAATTAGATGGAACGCATCTAACGGTTATTTTGAAAGACGTAATGCAGCTAACAATGCTTTTGAAAGATTAGAAGGTAATAGTGGAACTCACAAGTTCGTAAATTTAGAAACAGGATCTATAACTGGGACAAGTGCAACAATAAATGGCAATCTTTCATCGACTGCTCAAGTACAGGCAGCAAGAATTAACGTAACAGGTTCAACAAAACCAGCAAACGGTTTATATTTACCAGCAGCTAATGAGGTTAGATTTACTACAAACAGTCAAGATAGATTAACTATAGAGAGTAACGGTCAGGTTGGAATAGGCACAGTTGACCCTGCTTATACCCTTGATATTACTGGGGATTTTAGATTACAAAATGGTACAGGATCTTCTGCTTTAGAAGTAGGCAAAGGTGGGTCAGGAAATAGATTCGCTTTTGTTGATTTAGTGAGTGACGATACATATACAGATTATGGTTTCAGAATAATGCGTATGAATACTGGTGCGAATACCCCTAGCTTAATATCGCATCATGGAACTGGTGATTTAATAATTGAGACTCTTGAAGCAGCAGATATTCTTTTTGAAACAACAAATACTACAAGAATGTGTATTGATAGCGGTGGTAATGTTGGAATTGGTAATTTTAATAATCCTACTGCTAATTTGCATTTTTACACTACAAGTGCAAATTCAAATTATATAAGATTTCAAAATTCAGAGGGTAATCAATATATCCGTGGCGATAATGATGCTTTACATTTTGACGCTGATAATCTCCAATTTAGAACAGAAGCTGGCGAGGGATTAGCTTTTATAAACAACAATGGATTTGGTGTTGGTGGTTCTCCATCAGTAAAACTATACGTTCAAAGTGCTACTAATTCATACACTGACCCAAGTAATAATAATATTGCTGGTGGTTATATTTATAGTAGTGCAACTTCATCAGCCCATGCTGTTCTTGCTGTAAGAACAAATGGTGCTTCTGGAGGCGATCCATTCGTATCTTTTGATATTAGTGGTGTAGTTGGTTGGCACGTTGGTTTAGATAATTCAGATAGTGATAAATTTAAAATTGGTAAGTCATGGTCGGCAGTTGGTGCAAATACTGCACTTGCTATTGATGGAAGTTACAATGCTGTATTTTCTGGTTCTGTAACTGCAACAAGCTTTAGTGGAAATGGAGCTAGTGTTACTAACGTAAATGCTACAACTTTAGACGGTATTGATTCTGGCTCGTTTTTACGTTCAGATGCTAACGATACTTGTTCTGGAATTATAAACTTTAGTGGTAGAAAAATAGGACTTGGAACTACTCCGGGCGGTACTTTAGTTAACAGAAATGCTGCTATAGCTATGGGTGACAACGATACTGGTATAGCTCAAAACGGAGATGGTCAACTAGAATTATGGGCTAATAATGTAGAAGTTGTGAATGTTGATAATACTCAAGTTATATTTTATGGTCATGCAGTTCCCGGCTCACAAGTAGATTTAGGTACATCAGGCAGTCCTTGGCGAAACTTATATATTAATGACCTTAATATGTCTAATAAAGGTAAGCAAAATGATGTAGATGGGACTTGGGGAGATTACACAATACAAGAAGGACATGAAGACTTGTATCTTCTTAATCACAGAACAGGTAAAAAATTTAAGTTTGCACTTATACCTGTAGCATAATAGTAGGGAATTGATATAATGGAGAACATATAAATTATTATCTATGTCTACTATTTCTGAATTAAGAAGTGAAGCTCAATCAAGGGGTGAAGAACTTGTAAAAAGATTTCAAGAACTTGAAAAAGCTGAACAACAAATTTTAGTTGAAAAATCACAAATAAAAAGTCAAGTAGATACTATAAATGGCGAAATAGCAGCTTATAATAAAATTGAACCACCTGTTACTGAGGTTGAACCCACAAGAGCCTCAGAGACAGAATTAAAACCTGTTAGCTAATGGCTGTAAACCCCGGACTAAGAAATTTTACTTTACAAAGGGCAGCAGATTG
>Ga0310343_10000663_pt1 | contig 16707 bp, 12 predicted proteins | sample HC15DNA2025_MG_FD_203519 | JGI IMG/M metagenome (GOLD analysis project Ga0310343, IMG submission 203519) | Marine microbial communities from station ALOHA, North Pacific Subtropical Gyre - HC15-DNA-20-25_MG | ecosystem: Environmental > Aquatic > Marine > Oceanic | place: Pacific Ocean: North... | reverse complement strand
CCATCTTTTATCTGACCTATCCTTCTAATATCTAATCGAACAGATGAATAAAACTTAAGCGCATTCCCACCAGAGGTCGTCTCAGGACTCCCAAACATCACACCTATTTTATGACGAATTTGGTTAATAAAAATAACTGTAGTCCTTGACTTTGAAACTATACCTGTTAATTTTCTCAATGCTTTGGACATTAAACGAGCTTGCAGACCAACATGGGTATCGCCGATATCACCGTCAAGTTCAGCTTTAGGAACAAGGGCTGCAACAGAGTCTATTACAACAACATCTAATGCACCACTTTTAACTAGAGTTTCAGCGATATCCAAAGCTTGCTCTCCACTATCTGGTTGTGATATTAATAAGTTTTTGGTCTTGACACCAATTTTTTCAGCGTAAACAGGATCTAATGCATGCTCTGCATCTATAAACGCAGCGGTTCCTCCAGCTTTTTGTGCTTCAGCTACAACATGTAAGGTCAATGTAGTCTTACCTGAAGATTCTGGACCATATATTTCAACAATTCTACCTCTCGGTATCCCTCCACCTATTGCATAATCAAGTGAAAGTGAACCAGTAGATATGCCTTCATACTTAAAATTTTCCTTGTTATCCATTTTCATAATTGAACCTTTGCCGTACTGACGTTCAATTTGATCTATTGCTAGTGATAAAGTTTTGTTTTCTTCAGACATATTGTACCCTTTTTTTATTTTTATATAGACTAAATTTACAATTAATATTTTTATTAATCATTTGAATTTATAAATATTATCTCCCATTTTATTCATTAAAATTAAACGAACATTATTTAGTGCAATTTGGCATGTAATAGTTCTATGAGCGTCTCTTTCATATGGTAATTTGTATTGACTGATAAAAATATTTTCTAAATATTTTATCCCAATAAATACAGTACCTACCTCATTGTGACTTCCGTCCCCTTCTGGCCCAGACAGACCTGTAATTGATATTGACATATCTGTACTCATTATTTTAGAAGTATTTATGGCCATTTCTTTAGCTATCTGCTTACTAACTGAACCAAATTTTTTAATTTTTTTAGAATCTACTTTTGCTACAGTATTTTTTATATCATCACAATAAGAAATGATGCTACCCTTAAAATACTGAGAGCTACCCTTATTTTTTGTAAATAGAGATGCTAATTGCCCACCAGTACACGACTCGCATGTACTGACAGTTATATCCTTTTTTATTATCAAATCAACAACAGTTTCTAATAAAGACTTATCTTTTAGACTATATACATGATAGCCTAAAATCTTAACAATATCTGCTCTAGCTTTTTTTATATTTATTTGGTTCTCAGAGTTTAGAATTATACTCACTCTTTTAAAACTTGGTAAAAATGAAATTTTTATATCGCTATATTTTTTCATAGAAACTTCTATTTGTGAACTTATATAGCTTTCTGTAAGTCCAAAAGTCTGAATTATTTGAGAATATTGTTTTTTAACTTTTTTATCTAATTGATTTTTTATGCTGTTTATGAAGATATACTTCATTTCTTTTGGAACGCCTGGAAGAATAAAATACATACAATCTTTATATTTAAAACTAAAACCTTGTGCAGATCCAACTGGGTTATCAAAATATTTGACACCGTTAATTTTTATTGCTTGCTTCTCAATAACTTTTGTTAAAGTCAATTTTTTTTTAATAAAGTCTTTTTTTATTTTTTCATAATAATCTTTGTCAAAATAAGTATCTTTTTTTAAAAAATGACTAATTGCCTCAATAGTTTGATCATCACTAGTACTTCCTAGACCGCCTGTTACAAAAACGTAATCTGAATTTGATGCATCATGCAATTCTTCATTAATTTGTTCTATAGAATCAGGTATAGCTGACCCCTTCATGGTATTAATATTTATTTTATGTAGTTGCGATGAAAGCCAATTTAGATTAGTGTTAACTCTACGTCCGTTTAGAAGCTCATCTCCAATCGTGATAATAGTTGCAGTGACTTTATCTTGTATCATAGAACAAGATTAATTCTCAAAGACAGTGTAAGAACAAGAGATATAAGGCCTGCAATTATATCATCTAAAAGTATTGAAAATGGAGTATCTAAGATTTGTATTCTATATATTAGAGATGGTTTCAATCCATCAAGTATTCTAAAAAAAAGCAAAGCAACTACAAAGTACTTTAAATTACTTAAATGGCTAACTTCAGCAGACACAAGATTCATAAATAGCAAACTTATAACTATTCCACATACCTCATCAATCACAATTTCATCGGGATCCAAGGATTTAGAATTAACCATATATCTATTGATTGACCTAATAGAGATTATTATCAGTATTAATAGAAGAAGTAACTGCGTATAGAAACCTGGGTTTATAAGAACAATAAAGCAAAGCCAAGCAATACCACCAACAAGACTAGCAAAAGAACCCTGGAAACTTTTTAGATAGCCTATGCCAAAAAAAGATATTATATATTTATTAGCCTTTGACATCAAAATTACATATAAGCTTTAATTGCTTATAATTAGTGACAAAATAATGGATTCCAGTATAAAAAGTTATAATCGCAGTTATCAACATTAAAATTAAAAGGTATGAAGATTGATCATTTAAAAATATTTCACCTCCAAAAATAATAGCAATAAACATAACGTTAATTGCTACTATTTGAATAACTGTTTTCAGCTTACTTATTTTACTTGTGACCAGGGTATACTTTCTGTACTCCATTATCATCCTTATAAAAGTTACAAAAACATCTCTAAATATGATCATAGACAGTACGTAAATATTTACAATATTATCATACAAATGAAAAAAACATAAAAACATAGATACAACCATAATTTTATCAGCTAATGGATCTAAAAATGCACCAAGTCTAGATATAACATTAAACTTTCTAGCATAGTAGCCGTCAAAAGCATCCGTTATAGATGCAATTATAAAAAGAGAAAATGCCAAGATAGGCTTGCTATCGAATAAAAGAAAATATATACAAAAAGGAGTTAATATTATTCTGATAAAAGTGAGAGTATTAGGTAGATATTTCAATTTATTACTCGTTTAATTCTATTCGCTCTTCAATTGAGTTCTGTAGTGTAAAATCATCAACATATTCTAGGTTTGCTCCCATTGGTAGACCTCTAGCCAAGCGCGTTATTTTAGTATTCATATTTTTTAACAAATCCTTAATATAGTAGGTCGTTGCATCTCCTTCAACAGTCGATGGTATTGCTAATATAACTTCTTGAACACCCATCATTCTATCCAATAAGGTTTGAAAATTTAAATCTTCAATAGATATCCCATCAAGTGGAGAAATAAGTCCTCCTAAAACATGATAAACACCTTTAAAACCAGACTTTTCAATATGAAAAACATCTTGAGCATCCTTTACAACGCAAATGACATCTAAGCTTCTGGAAGGAGAATTGCAAATTGCACACCTATCTAAATCAGTCATACAACCACAAATAGGGTCATTTTTAATGGAGGTATTAAGCTTTTTAAGGGAATCCGAAAGTTTTTCAACATACATATTTTCACTTTTTACAAGATTAAAGGCTAATCTTTGGGCGGTTTTCTTTCCAATCCCAGGAAGTTTTGACAATAAATCAATAACGACTGACAAAGATTCTGGATAATTCATTACATTCCAGGAATATTAAGGCCACCTGTTAATGGTCCCATTTTTTCTTTTGAAATCTTATCAATACTATCTAATGCTTGATTTGTGGCAGACAGAATGAGGTCTTCTAAAATATCTTTATCCTCTTTCAAAGCATCTGAATCAATATTAATAGATACAACTTTCTTCTTTCCATTAACTAATACAGAGATTAAGCCACCTCCAGATTTACCTTCAATTTCCAACTCTTCAATTTCTTTTTGAATCTTAAGCATTTCTTTTTGCATCTGCTGGGCTTTTTTCATCATACCACCCATTCCTTTTGGAAACATAAGTCCCTCCTAATAAAGTTATTTTAACAATTTTCCCTCTAAATCATCTATCACAGAATCAAATAGAGGGTGATCTTCATCCTCATCTGTTTTTTTCTCATTTTCAATTGCTATAGATTGATTCATATTACTTTTAGCATTTGAATCTCGATCTTCAGTTTTTCTTTTAGTTTCTATGTCAATATCAAAGGCAAGCTGGATTTTTAACTTTTGATTAAATTCTTGCTCGATAATATTATTCAATTTTTCATTTATCTTATCTATTTCCATGTTAATGGAATTTTGTTCGTAAGAACTTAATTTTTTCGAATCTATCTTAATTAAATCAGTAGAAAAAGAGCTTATATCACATTTTGATAAAACACAGTAAAGTTTATAATCGTTTCTCTCAAAATAATCAATTAGAGCAATATATGCCTTTTCAATATTTGATTTAGGGAACGATGCCCGATCAATAGAGATATGAGAATTAGTAGGCTTATCATCATCAGCTAAAGGGTTTGGACTAAGATTAACATCAGTCTCAGGCACAGCTTTGGCATTTGATTTATTAGATGCAGGAATATTGTTATTTTTTTCACTATCTTGTTTACCAGAATCATTTGGAGAAGGCATAATCACGCTATGTCTATTCACAAATGAGAATATCTTTATAAAATGGTTTTCTAAGCTAATATTGCTTAAATCGTGATTGTTTTTAATTAAATATTCCAAATTAACATCTAATAATTTAGATGTAATCTGTATACTGAACTGTGATTCTTTTATAAAAGAAACTGTTTTCTCAGATATAGATATATTTTTTCTATAATTTGATAAATAATAAGTAATATTTTTCAAGTAAACATTAAATCCATCCATAAAGTTCAAAATAGAAACTCCGTCAGCAAGGAGCTTTTCAATAGAATTAAATACAGTTTCAAAATTTTTGCTCACTATAGATTTAATTATTTTTAGATATTCCTCCTCATCAATTATACCTAAAGCATTTTTCACAATACTTTCCGAGATTATATTATTGTCAGATAGTGTAATAACTTTATCAAGCAAACTCAATGCATCTCTCATACTTCCATCAGCTTTGTAAGCGATAGAAGCTAAAGCATTATCTTCACAATCTAAACTTTCTTTCGATAAAATTATTTTTAAATACTCTGAAATAGAGTTGATAGATATTCGCTTAAAAGAGTATCTTTGGCAACGTGAAACTATTGTTAATGGTAATTTATTATATTCTGTTGTTGCCAAAATAAATATTACGTTTGGTGGCGGCTCTTCGAGTGTTTTTAAAAGTGCGTTAAAAGCTTCTTTTGTTAACATATGTGATTCGTCAATTATGAAGATTTTATAACTACCCTGTGATGGTGCATATCTAACAGACTCTTTAATTTCTCTAATTTCGTCTATACCTCTATTAGAAGCTCCATCTAACTCTATAATATCTATAGAGTCTTCTACTTTTTCGACTTTATTTAGGACACATGAAAGTATTCGAGCGATAGTTGTCTTTCCAACCCCTCGGGGACCAGAAAATAAATAAGCATGAGAAACCTTGTCCTGACTTATTGAATTTTTAAGAATTTTTGTTATATGGTCTTGACCTATGACATGTTCAAAGGTTTTAGGTCTCCATTTTCTTGATAATACTGTATAGCTCATTTTTTTATCTGTGCACCGTTGATTGAATTATCTGTTTGAAATCTACTGTCTAATATAATACTACTTTACAGTGGTTTGTATCACATAAATTATTTCTTACCGTTGCTTCTTTCCAGACCTGGCGGATTAGGAGACAATATTATTGTACAAAGTTCTAAAGGTCATTGTAATATATGAAACAGTTTCTTACTCATAATAACCCGCTCAACGGAATTCAACCCTGCATATAGCGGATTTCAGGAAAAGAGAACCGCTAACTCTCCGTCTAGCACAGTTTTATTTTTTATTTTTTTTCTCAAATTCCTCGATAAACTTTGGAATTATCTTTTCATTTACATTAACGTTTTTTTCACTAAGTTCTGAAACATCAAATCTATTATTGAGTTCAGATATTTTATCCCAATAGAGATTAAAACTTTTTTTACTTCTTTGTTCAAAGTCTTCAAAAAACTGATTTGTCTTAATCTCAATCCTTGATAACAAGACTTGACAAAGCTCGTAGCCATATTTAGAATCTATGCTTTTAATTTTATCAATCAAAAGATGAAGTTTGGTATTTTTTGAATCATTATTAATCATATCAATCTTTTAAAGCTCCTACTACTATCATAAAACTTCCAGCTCCTGCAAGTATTGATGAAAAGTAGACCAAGTATTCAGCATTATTTTTCAAATAAGCGCCTAGTACAACTCCTAGAGATATCCCTAAAATTGTTATTCCTATCATTATAAATAAATATGATCTTAATTTTAAAAACATATATAGCTAAAAGGAGTAAATAGTCTCTATTCTCAAATTATCAACAGACTCAGATTCTAAATCAAAGTTATAATCATAATTAACTCTTTCAAAATAAAAAATAAAATTAAAGTTTGATTTCATTTTTGCATGAAAAGATGTCCCAATTATCGTATTTTCATTAGTTGAACTTAAAAAATCCAAAGGATTATGTGCAAAATTTCTGTTTATATATAAAGTTAAATCTGCAACATTTCGAATTATTTTATCCTTAATAACTAAGTCTATATAAAAACTCGAATATGAATCTGTATTAGAGTTTGAATCATATTCAAAAAAATTACTTACTGAAAAATTGGTAATAACTTTGTTATAATAATTATAGACTCCTTCAAAAGTAATTCCAATTGATGGAAATACCATTTCATCTTGTTTGTAGGCAAGGTATAAATCTTTAGGGACAATCAAACCTGAGTTTCCGTTAGGGTCAGAAATTTGCAAATTATCAAACATTGACTGAATCTGAGGTATACTATTCGAAAAACCTCCCATCAACCTACTTCTTTCAAATTCATAAGAATTATTAAAAAACTCTGGAGTAAATAAAGGATCGTTATAGTGAAAAAGTGTTTTAAGTTTGATAAAATCTTGAAAACTCCCTTCAAGGCCAAAAAGGGCACCCCAGGATCCTTTTTTATCCTTCAAACCTGACCCCAAGTCATTATCATCATCTGAGTCATAACGCTTGTAGAAGTGAGATTCTGGAAATATAATTGCTCCAATTTCACTTATCAAATCCACATTTACACCTTTTTTTGAAAGTAAATTGTATGAAAAATCAAACTGCATAGAATTGATTGATCTAGAATCGACTGTATGATTGTATAATTCCTGAATGTTAGCGAATTGATTTAAATCTGATATTAATCCGAAACCTATTCTAAGCGGTATATATTTTGAAATAAATAGCGAGGTATGCAATCCTATAAGCGCCCCATTTTCAGATAAACTGGTTAAATCAGATACAAACATCTGTAAATTAAAAAAGTCTTTATTATCGTATTCAAAACTAATACCAAAGTTATTTTGCAAAGGGTAATTATATCTATTTGTGTATTTTTTTAAAACCAATCCATGCCCAAATGTAATATCCGACAATCTTCCTGAATTCAAGGCAAAAGAACCTGTGGCAGATTTAAAATTAAGATACTTTATTTTAGATAATATTTTTTTTGAGCTATTCCAAGAATCTAAGTTTGGTGCAGAATCAATAGGATAATACTGGTCAATCTCAACATTGAAACTAAGGTATTTATTGTCATAAATACCTTTCATAGTTAGCACTGAATAAAGGTTATTATTCAAATGCATAATTCCAATTCCAGCAAACATTCTATAATCTTTTTTTGGAATTGGACTGTAAGTGTCTAGATAGATATTCTTTGAATAATTTGGAACCAAATCACCTATCTCGTAATTAAATTCAGCCAAAGGTGCTTTTATATTCTTCCTAGAAAGATTTATTATCTTGTTTAAATCATCTGGTATAAAACTCTTTTCACTTTTTTGCAACTCAACAGTACCGTCAAATAAAGAAAGAACTTTATTGTTATCGTACAAAGCAACTTCCAAATTAGATTTTTTATTGTACAACTCTATTTTATTTTCAATAGAATAAACTTGATCTTGACCATTAGTTAAAGTATTGATAAATCCAGAGGATTTTTTTGATAAGATTTGGCTTGATCTGGTAAAAATAAAAAAGGGGTCCTCTTGACTGGTATTTTCTATATAGAGACTGCCATAATTAAAGTTTATTTTTTTTATATTATTTTTTAAATCTCTAAGTTTGACCTCTGAAAATGAACCCATCGCAAACATAGACGCCTGATCTTCAAACATGATGACACAGCTAGAATTTTTAAATGTTCTCACCAAGTCACCTTTATATAAATATCGACCTTTAACCGCTTCTAAAATTGGAACATTTTTATTTTGTGATAATATTTCAACATATCCATTGGTATCAGCAATATATGCTATTCTATCTTTAGAAATTAGTAAACTAAAGATTATGATGATTATATATAAAATTTTGTTCTTCATATATGCTATGATATAAATTAATGTATAATAAGTATTCAGTAAAGAATTTTGTTGAAACGCGCGGAGAGAGGGAGATTCGAACTCCCGATAGAGTTTCCTCTAAACACGCGTTCCAGGCGTGCACCTTAAGCCACTCGGACATCTCTCCAAGTAATGTGGGCGATGAGAGACTCGAACTCCCGACTTCCTCCTTGTAAGGGAGGCACTCTAAACCAACTGAGTTAATCGCCCTTTTACATTCAAATAGATCTAAATGAATAACATTTAGAATGATAATTTTATAACTTCATTAACGTCTTTTACAAATGTAATTTTTAAATCTTTTAAAACTTTTTGGGGTATCTCTTCTAAATCTCTTTTATTATTAAATGGAGCAATAATATGTTTCAAACCGGCTCTATGAGCAGCAGTAGCCTTCTCTTTAAGACCCCCTATAGGTAAAACATTACCTCTTAACGATATTTCACCAGTCATGCCTAATTTATCTTTGACTTTCTCATTTTTAAGAAGAGATATCATTGCAATAATCATAGTAATACCAGCAGATGGACCATCTTTAGGAATTGCACCTGCAGGGACATGTACATGAATATCATATTTTTCATAAAAACTTGGATCAATATTTAGTTTCTTTGCATTGCTTCTAACATAAGTAAATGCCGCTTCGGCAGATTCCTTCATAACATCACCTAATTGACCAGTAAGTTTCAAATTTCCTTTTCCTGGCATTTTAGAGGATTCAATAAATAAAATATCGCCTCCATATGCTGTCCATGCAAGACCTACTGCAACCCCTGCATTTTTACATCGCTCTGCTATTTCGGAATGAAATAAAATTGGACCAAGATAATCCTGTATTTTCGCGGGAGATAGTTTAATACTTTTAAATTTCTTAACAAGAATATCTCTTGCAACTTTTCTACAAACATTTGCAATTTGCCTCTCAAGATTTCGTACTCCTGATTCTCTAGTATAAGATTCAATTATAAGCTGAATAGATTCTTTAGAGAATGATATTTCTTTGGTTTTTAATCCATGTTCTCTTACTTGTTTTGGTATCAAGTGCTGATTAGATATTGAGACCTTTTCTTCAACTATATAGCCAGAAAAATCTAAAACCTCCATTCTATCAAGAAGTGGACCTGGAATTCTATCAACCTGATTAGCGGTTGTAATAAACATTATATTAGACAAATCAAAATCAACTTCCATATAATGATCATTAAAAGAATAATTTTGCTCAGGGTCAAGAACTTCTAATAATGCTGATGAAGGATCTCCTCTAAAGTCGGTTCCCAATTTATCAATTTCATCTAGCATGAATATAGGATTTTTTGTACCAGCCTTTTTTAAACTTGTTATTATACGACCTGGCAGAGCACCAATATAAGTTCTTCTATGACCTCTTATTTCTGCCTCATCTCTAACTCCACCAAGTGAAATTCTGACAAATTTACGCCCCATTGCATTAGCAATAGATTTACCAATTGATGTTTTCCCCGTTCCTGGAGGACCTCCAAAACATAAAATTGGACTCTTTAAAACTTCTCCTTTTTTTGAACGACTTTTTTTGAGATTTCTTACAGCTAAATGCTCAACGATTCTATCTTTAATTTTTTCTAGTCCAAAGTGATCTTTATCTAGAATTTCTTTTGCGTTTACAACATCATTATTATCTTTACTTTCAATAGACCAAGGCATATCTGAAAGCCAATCTAAATAAGTTCTAGAAACTGTATATTCAGGAGAATGAGAAGGTATTTTTTTCATTCTTTTTAGTTCTTTATTAGCAATCTTTAAGACATTTTTTGGCATTTTTGCTTTTTCTATTTTTTCATATAGTTCATCAAATTCTACACCTGGATCATCATCACCTAGCTCTTTTTGAATTGCTTTTAATTGCTCTCTTAAATAATATTCTCTTTGAGATTTGGTGATTTCATCTTGAACATCTGAAGATATTTTTTGACTTAACTCTATACGATGAATTTCTTTTGAAATTAATTTTATAGCTTTATTAATTCTATTCGATACATCGATAGTTTCAAGAACGTCTTGCTTATCTTTAATTTGAATATTTAAAAATGAAACTGCTCTATCAGCTATTTTTCCTGGCTCAACAATAGTTGAAAGAGTACTAGCTTGTTCTTCAGATAAATATGGAGCTAAATCAATTAGTTTATTAAAACTTGCTACAAGGCTTTTAATTTTAGAATCAATTTCATGAGATAATGAGCTTTCTATGATAGGCTCTTCAATTTTATCTATTGATGCTGTATAATATTCATTGTTTTTATAAAATTTAGTAATCTTAACACGACCTATACCCTGAACGATTGCAGACTTTGAATTATCCGGCATATCAAATATTCTCATAACTTTAACCATAGTTCCAAATGAATATAACTCTTTTGTATTAGGGTTTTCTATAGACCCATCTTCTTGAGCAAGTGCAATTAAATGCTTATCTCTTTTTTTTGATATATCGTTTATAAGTTTAAGAGAATGTTTACGCCCAATGTAGATAGGAATAATTTGATGTGGAAATAAAACTGTATTTCTCAAAGCTAGAATTGGATATACTTTAGGTTTTTTTTCTTTACTTTTTTCAGACATTAAAATAATACTCCATTTATTAAGTGTACTAAAATAACATTATTATTACATTTCATTTATATTTTTTTTATTAAAAACTTCACTTTCTCAACAAACATATAGCTGCAAGGCACTAGAATTAATATAACGAAAGTTGCAAATAAAACACCAAAGCCTAAGGAAACTGCCATTGGAACCAAAAATTTTGCCTGTAAACTTTTTTCAAAAATCAATGGCATGACTCCGATGAATGTAGTTAGAGATGTTAACAATATAGGCCTAAAACGAATTGGTCCAGCTTTCATTGCAGCTTTAATTGGGTCATTTGTATCATTATTAATCCTATTAATATAATCCATCATAACAAGGCTGTCATTAACAACAATACCAGATAAAGCTGCAATCCCAAGCATAGATAATATTGAGAAATCCATTCCTAATATGAGATGCCCAAAGACTGCGCCAACAATACCAAAAGGTATTGCGGACATTATTATAAACGGCTGTGCATAGGATTTAAATGGTATTGCCAAGAGTATAAATATCACAAATAATGCTAGGATATAATTATTTTTCAAAGAATCTAAATTCTCAGATTGTTCTCGTTGCTGACCTTCTAAGCTGTACTTAACATCTTTATACTTTTCTAATAAAATTGGCATATCATTTTTTTCAATAGAAGCAATTATTTCATTTGCATTAGAAATTTTGTTATCAACATTGGCAATAACAGATAGCGCTCTATTTCTGTTAACTCGATTGATGTTTGAGAAACCTTCTTTAAGTTCTATAATGGCTATATCTTTTAATTTTGCAAACTTATCTGGCATTACCTTAACCTTAAGATTTTTCAAAGACTCTAAAGATGTTTTATCTGAATCGGGTAAGCCCAAAATTACATCAACTTCTTCCCTACCATCTCTAATCTTAGCTACTGATGTTCCTTGAAAAGAATCTCTAACTGCTTCAGAAACAGCTAAAATCTGGACACCTTGAGACTCTGCTTGAGGCTTCAATCTTAAAAAAATCTCTATACTTCCTTTATCGGCGTTATCAGTTATATTATATACCCCAGGATAAGCTTCTAATACCTTTTTAAAATCTCTTACCATATTTTTAAGCTTTTCATTATCAATACTTGTAAATTGAAAGTAAATATCCTCACCAGGCGAAAATAAGTCAGTTGAAACAGTAAGATCTTTTATTCCTGGAATATCACCTATCATAGTTCGCCACTCTTTGGCTATATCTTCAGCCAATATATCTCTATTCTCGCCAGGTGAAAGCTCAATTAGTATTTCAGCTAAATTTGATCCAGAATATGAAGATTCGGTAGAGGATCCTCTTCCTGATGAAGCTGCTTTTTCGGGTTGAGCTCCAATAATTATTTGTTTGTTTAATATTACACCTGAACTACTATCAATTTTGCCGTCATATTTAATTTCTAAATCTTTTAAAGTGTTTGCTATTTGATTTACCCCATCTTCAGTTTGCTCTAATGGAGTGCCTTTTGGATACTCTATTTGAACCCGAACATTATCTGCTTCTAAACCTGGAAAGAAATTAAACTTAATAATACCACTATAAATTAAACCTATTACAAGTATGATGATTGATATAAAAACAGATATTGTAGAGATATTTCTTTTTAGGCAAATATACAAAAAGGGTGAATAATAATCATCGATTACAATTTGTAAAATCTCATCTACCTTAAATCTAACACTATCCCATTTTTCAGAAATCTTATTAAATATAATAAAACGAGATTTACTTTCTTTTGAGTGTGCTAAGTGGGCCGGAAGAATTGTTAATGATTCAAACAATGAAAAAAATAATATAGGAATGACAACAAGTGGGAATATTTTCCAAACACTTCCTGATGCTCCTGGAATAAAAAGCATAGGACTAAATGTTACCATTGTAGTAAGTACTGCAAATATAACCGGCTTAGAAACCTCATATGCGCCCTTAATTGCAGAGTCCCTTGAGCTATATCCTTTTTGCTTATATTGATAGAAATTCTCACCTACAACAATAGCATCGTCTACAACTATCCCAAGAACAAGTATAAAAGTAAATAGAGATAGCATGTTAATTGAAACATCAAGAAATGGGAAAAACCATAAAGCTCCTAGAAATGATATTGGTATACCCAATGAAACCCAAAAGGAAAGCTTGGGTTTTAAAAATAAGGATAGGACAAACATTACAAGAACTAATCCTATCCACGCATTTTTTACTAATAAATCAATTCTTCCTCTCAAATATTCAGATTCGTCAGACCATGATGATATTTTAATTCCTTCAGGCAAGCTGTTCTTTTTTTTATCAATATACGAATTTATCTTGTCAGAAACCTCAATAGCATTTTGATTTCCAACTCTATATACGGCTATGTAAGAACATGGCTCTCCATTAAAAAATGGCCTTATATCATCGCCATCGTAGCCACTACTTATATCTGCAACTTGATTTAACTTAATCTTATCTCCATTTAAACTATAAAGACTAATATTTCCAATTTCTTCTTTTGAATAAGAAGTTTGCTCTATTCTAATGGTTTTTTGAGAAAAGTCATTTTCAATTTTTCCACCAGGTAACTCTATCATATTTTTAAATATTACATTTTTAATATCTGATGTAGAAATTCCATGTTGAACAATTTTTGACTCATCTAATTCAATGTTTATTGAAGCAGAACGATCTATTGCTATTTCTGTAAGATCAATACCATCGATTAGATCAATTTCATCCTTAACTTTTTTTGTTAAAATATCTAAGGATTTATCATCCATATTTCCAGATAGTGTTACAAATAAAACTTGATTATTTCTTAAAATCTGATTTATGATAGGCTTTTCAATATCTTCTGGAAAAGTTTTGATTCTGTCTACGCTATTTTCAATTTCATCTTTAATAAAATCAACATCTTCTCCAGCCATAATTTCAACAGCAACTATACCATATCCTGAAGAAGAGCTAGATGTTATCTTTTTTAATCCAGATATACCTTGTATACTCTCCTCAATTGGAATACAAATGTTTTTCTCAATATTTTCAGGTGATGCGCCAGGGTATAAAACTGAAATCGTTACAACATCAACAGCAAATGAAGGAAAAATTTCCATCTTTATTTTAGATAATGTAAAGAAGCCTCCAACAAAAATTAATATCATCAGTAGATTTGCTACCACAATATTGTCAACAAACCATGTAATTATTCCTTTCATTTGTCTAACAATTTCACCTTCATGCTATCAACATAGATAGATATTGGAGTAATATTTATCAAATCACCATTCATTATTCCTGATTGAACTATAGTACTATCTTTGTAACGTTTAATTATATCAACTTTTTTCTTTAATAAAGTATTTTCATCAACAACATATATCTCGTTTTTTTCATTGATTGATTTATTTGGAATTACGAAAACATCTTCATAAGTCTTACCATAGATTTTAGCTTTTGAAAAAACCCCATTATCAACAGGTAAAACAAAACTATCACCATCAATGGAGACCTTTAAATCAACAGTTTGAGTTAGCTTATCAATATTTCCAGAAATACCAGAATACTCTCCATTTTGGTAATATGTTTTTTCTCCAATTCTTGATGATATCTTAATTTCAAGATTAGGGCGACTTATTGCTCCTAAATCATTTTTGGATATTCCTAAATACTCAAGATCAGACAAAGAAATTGGGAAATCTATTTTGAATGATTCAACAGAATATATACTTGCAAGCCTATCAATACTGGATACCTTAGTTCCATTAACTACATAATTAACATTAACACGTCCGTCAAATGGTGCATAAATGCTTGTCTTGGATAAATCAGATAAAGTTTTATCATAATTAGCTTTTGCTGCATCCAAACGAGATTTTGAACTTTTAAGCTGAGGAAGTTTCTTAGCTAAATCTGTAACATTTTTAGAACCAAAAGTGCTAAGTTCTTCGTTAGACTGTTTTGCATCAGCTTCTTTTAATTTAAAGTCTAATTCTGCTGCATCTAAGACGGATTTCGCATTAATCCTTGCTACGGAATAATCCAAACTGTCTATCTGAATAAGTAATTCACCTTTTTTAAAAATTAATCCATTATTTAAAAAGTCAGAAACATATATAATTTCACCAGGAACAGAAGACGTAATGACCAATTCAGACTTAGGTTTAATATCTGATTCAGATTCTAAATAAACTCTATAATTTTTTGCTTTAGCCTTAAATGCTTCAATCGCTAATGTAGGCTTAGCTGTAGTTTCTTTTGCAGCGTCCTCTTTCGTAAAAATCAATAAAAATGTTATAAATATTGATAAAGAAAAAAAAGAAACTGGAAAAACAATTGATTTTAACTTAGTATTCAAAATTTCCTCCTAGCGCCAAAACAAGATCTATTCTATTGAAGTATCTTCTGGCAATTATATTTTCTAGCTGTTTTTGTGTATTAAAAAGTTGCTGTTGTAAATTTAAAACATAAACTAAATCAACTAATCCTAGTTCATAACTTTGAATTGAGAAATCAACTGCTTTTTGAATATTGTCAACAGACAAACTAATTTTTTTTTCGACTTCTTTAAGATTCTTATCTAGATCTAAAAAATTTTCAGTTTCATAAAACGCATTCATGACAGACTCAATATACTGAATATCAGAATATGTAAGTTCATTCTGAGCAATTTGAATATTCTTTTTAAGCCTACCAGATTGAAAAATTGGTTGAACTATATTTAGACCTACATTCCATACTGATGATTTTGGATCAAATAAATTTTCCAAATCTGAGGATGATTGGCCAATAGAGTTTGTTAGAGAAAAAGTTGGGAACAATGCTTTTTTGTTTGATACTAACTTAGAGTTTGAAGAATTAAGACTTTCTTTTTTAGATAGAACATCTGGGCGACGCAAAATTAAATTTGAGTTTAAGTTTGATTTAATCTGACAAACATCAGTGGGATAACTTTCTAGAATCATCATTTTACCAGATGGATACCGTCCAAGCATTAACTCTAATTGACGCAAGATAGACTTTAGCTCTATTTTTTTAGATAATAAATTAGATTCGTATAGGAAATAGTTTGAAGAGGCGATATGAATTTCATTTGGTCTTGATAGACCACTAGTTATTCTATTTTCTGTTATGTCCTTAATTTTCTTAAGATTGCTAAGGTTGTTTTCAAAAATCTTAATTTCATTATTTATATTAATAGTAGATATCAATGCTTTAATAAATTGAGCTTTCAATGATATTTTAGCATATTCTAGATTGTATAGTTGTGCCAACATATTTGATTCATGGTAATTATTCATATTGGAAATTTTTCCCCATAAATCTATCTCCCAATATGTATTTAATCTTGCTGAATAAGTTGAACTACCAAATGAGCTAACCCTATTATCTGATTGACTTTGACCGGAATCATTACTATTGTCTTCTGAATCACCTTGAATTGATTCCAGCAAATCATCTGAAAGACCTAATCCTGCTAGGTTTTGTTCTCCATATCCCCCATTTATATCTAAAGATATTTGAGGGATTGCCCCATTGGAATTTAAACTATAAAAAATAGTATTTATTTTTGATTGAACATCAATTAATTGGAGTCCTCTGTTATTTAAATCAAAATCTTGAAGCAGGAAGAAA
>Ga0310343_10000662_pt1 | contig 16707 bp, 11 predicted proteins | sample HC15DNA2025_MG_FD_203519 | JGI IMG/M metagenome (GOLD analysis project Ga0310343, IMG submission 203519) | Marine microbial communities from station ALOHA, North Pacific Subtropical Gyre - HC15-DNA-20-25_MG | ecosystem: Environmental > Aquatic > Marine > Oceanic | place: Pacific Ocean: North... | reverse complement strand
CATGGAGGGAATGTAGAACCAATGGCAACTGCGATGAGAAATATATCTTTACAAATGAAAGGAATTCATGAAGGAATTGATACTACAGAAGTAAGAACTCATTATGATTATGAAGAACTTCTTAATAAAGATTCAGAAATTGATATTAGATATACAAGTTATTGGGAAACTCATGATGAAGATTTCATAAAAAATATAATTGATGACGACGTATGGCCTGGTCATGCTGGTGAATATGAAACCTCAGTTGCATTGTATATGTTTCCAGATTTAGTTGATAAAGATGCAATTAAAAATGATCCCTTAGGAACATCTACAAATGCTTCAAAAGAAAAGGGCGAACAAATTTATATTGACATAATCAATCAATATTCCAAAATAATTAAAGAAATGTTGCAATAAAAATCTATAAAATGTAGATCGTTATTCATATAACTATAAATTTTTTTGAATATCTGAAATTATTTTCATAAGTTCGAAAGGGGTAATATTTATCAGATCAAGATCTTTTATTTGTTTAGACACATCTGATATATTTTCCTCAAAAAGTAGAGGCTGAAAGGAATTATTACTATATTTTGGATTTTCAAATTCTCCTAGTAAAATTTTAGCTTTTAATAAAACTTCCATAGGGATACCTGCAATTTCTGCAACATTTATTCCATAAGATTTTTCTGCAGAACCTTCAATTATTCTGTGTAAGAAATTTATAGAATTATTTTCTTCGTGTACAGCTACTTGAAGATTAATAATATTTGGATAAGTTTCAGGCAGTTTTGTTAATTCATGGAAATGAGTAGCAAATAAAGTTCTAAATTTCTTCTCTTCTTTGGTGTTTATATATTCTAAAATTGACCAAGCTATAGATAAACCATCATATGTACTAGTGCCTCTTCCTATCTCATCTAGAACAGCAAAAGATTTATTAGTAGATTGAGCAAGTATTCTAGATGTTTCCTCCATCTCTATAAGAAAAGTAGATTTACCTGTATGAATATCATCTGTAAGACCTGTCCTTGTAAAAATCCTGTCAACTATACCAATTTCACATTTACTAGCTGGCACAAAAGATCCTACCTGACTAAGAATAACTATAATTGCCATAGTTCTTAGGTAAGTAGACTTACCGGACATATTTGGACCAGTTATAATCGCTGTATTTGTTTTATTTGAAAAATTTAAGTCGTTTGGAACAAACTTACCAAAACCTAAAGTTTTATCTATAACTGGATGTAATGCATCTCTAATATCAAATTTATTATCATCAGATAAAACTGGTTTTATCCATTTGTTATTATTTGCAATTTTAAACATAGAGTAAATAGTATCTATATTTGATATATCTTTGCTCATATTTAATATTTCATCTTTGTAGATAGTAATTTCTTCACAAATTTGATTAAAAATCATCGTTTCTAAAGAGTCTATTTTTTCACCAGCTGTTAATATCTTTTCTTCAAGAATTTTCAATTCATTAGTGTAGTATCTTTCAGAATTTGCTAGAGTTTGTCTTCTTATGAAGTAATCTGGTACTAAATCTAAGTGTGATTTAGTTACCTCAAAATAGTATCCAAAAACACGATTAAAACTTATTTTTAAGTTATTAATTCCTGTTTTATTTTTTTCATTATTTTCAAGTTCTAATATAGATGTATTTGATTCAAACTTTAGTTTCTTAATCTCATCTAAATCTTTATTAAAGCCTTCTCTTATTGGCAGCTGTGTTTGAATTTCAGACAATTTATCAGTATCCAATGCAAAGTTAAGATATTTTGATAATTTTTTAATTAAGACTTGATTTGAGTCAAATATAAACTTTTTTGAAGTGAATAATTTTTTCACCAAAGGTAATTGATTTAATGATTCATAGATTGAAATTATATCTCTATAGTTAGCTGATTTATTCTCAACGCGATTTATTATTCTCTCAATATCACTAATTTTTCTTAAAATATCATCAAGTTCTAAAAGATTATCTTTATTTTCATCTATCCATTCAATTTGAGAATGTCGTTTTTCTAATTTACTAATGTTCTGTGATGGACTTATCAGCCAATTTCTAAGTAATCTACTTCCCATTGCAGTATTTGTCTGATCCATGAAATAAAATAAAGTATTTTGGTCATTACCAGAAAAGGATTTTACTATTTCCAAATCTCTTAAAGTTACATAATCAAGGATTAAGTCATTAGATCTATCAATGCTGTTAATTGTTTGGTGATTTTTTGAAAAGTTTTTTTGATTAGAATCAATAAAATCTAAAATTATACCTAGGGACATAAGCAATGATTTTCTATTTGATAACCCTATTTGGGTTATATCCTCTATTTCAAAATGGGAGTTTATAATTCTTTTAGCAAGACCTAAATTTTTAATTTCTCCATCATATTCTCTAAGAAGATACTCATCAAAAAATTCATTTATGATTTCATTATTTTCTTTAACATAAAGTATTTCTTTGGGATTTAATCTTTCTATTTCGTTTTGAAGGTTTTGATTGTCAGTAGCGTATGTTTCAAATCGTCCTGTAGAAATATCTAAAGCACAAATATCTATTTGATTTTTATCTTCATAGATACTGACTAAAAAATTATTATCATTGGAATCCAAAAGATTTTCATCTGTTACGGTTCCTGGGGTTATTACTCTGGTAACTGCTCTATCTACAATTCCCTTCGATTCTTTGGGGTCAGAAGTTTGTTCTGCTATAGCAATCTTTAATCCTGAATCTACTAATTTTTTTAAATTATTATCAAGAGAATGATATGGGATACCTGCAAGTGGAACCTTTTTTTTATCTCCAACATCTCTAGCAGTTAGCGCTATATTCAAGATTGAAGACAGTTTTTTTGCATCTTCATCAAATGTTTCGTAAAAATCACCCATTCTGAAAAGCAAAAGACAATCATCATATTTATTTTTTATATCTAGATATTGTCTCCTGCCTGGGGACATTTTAATTGAGCTATTCTTTTTTGTAGTCATAAAATATTAATAATCTATGGTAACACTATCACTAGACACCCATCTGAGTCTATTTATGGTTACATCTCTAGGTAGATCTACAATAAGATATCCAACAACCTGAGTGCCTTGAACTAATGTTATATCACCCCACAGAGGAACAAAATCTTTAACTTCATGATCTTTTATAATATTTGATACTTCTTTTGCTCGAATAATCGTATTTGAGGGATAATAAGTTTTACCATTAGAAGATAATAATTCCGCACACTTTTCATCTATATTTAGAGTGATTGTATTAGCTGTTTCATTAATAACTTCTAGCTTAACTAACCCAATGTGTCTTTCATTATCTATTGAATCAATTTCCCAATTTAGAAGCTTATTGGTAACTGCATCAGGACCATCATAATGAACTTTATTTTGATAGATAGGCTTTTCACTTTTTATCCAAAGTACTTTTCCTGATTTATAAAGTGGATCTACGTTATCAGAATTTAAGAATACCCAAGGAATTACAATTATTGCCAAAAGAACAGAAAATAAAGTCGTAAACATCAAAACTATTGGCCTTTTGGACTTTGGAAACTTAGTTATTCTTCTTGTTAGGATATTATTTTCAGAATCTATCTCAACATATTCTTCGCCTAATTCATCAAAACCATTTATAGAATAATCAAAATAAAATCTTGATACTTCATTACTTTTTTCAATTCTATTTACAGAATATTTCTTGTTCTTATCCTTAAAATCAGGTCCATATTCATAATCATTTTCAATTAAGTGATTATAAGAAATATCAATCTGTTCTTTGTAATCATTAAATTCTTTATAATCTAGTGTGAATTTATCTTTTTGTTTACTCATAGTTATGAAGTTAAATCTTTATATATTTCTAAGAGGCTATTAGCTATATACTCAACTTCTTCAAATGTGTTATCTCTTCCAAAAGAAATCCTAACTGAACCCATAGCTAAATTTTCTTCAACATTTTTGGCTAGCAAAACATGAGAAGGTTCTACTGAAGCAGTTGAACATGCTGAACCACTAGATGCCATTATACCCTTAAAATCTAATGAAATTAATATTGGTTCTCCCTGAATATTAGGAATTGAAAAGTTCAAAATATTAGGTAATCCTGAGCTTGAACTGTGTATTACAAGGTCAGGTAGAATTTCACTTAATTTCTTTATCAACGTATTTCTTAATTTATCAGTATGAGAATAAAAATTTTCTCGATTATTTTCGGCTATTTCAATAGCTTTTCCTAGTCCAACAATACTTGGAACATTTTCAGTACCTGATCTATTTTGCCGCTCTTGGCCTCCACCATCTAGAAGAGGTTCCAAGAAAAGATCTTCTTTTACATAAAGAGCTCCTACGCCTTTAGGTCCATTAAATTTGTGTCCAGATATTGATAAAAGATCTAAATCAAGATCAACTACATCAATTTTTATCTTTCCTATTGCTTGAACTGCATCAGTATGAAAAATTATTTTTTTACCAAATTCATTTTCTTTCTTTCTTACAATTTCTACTAATTCTTTTATATTTTGAACTGATCCTATTTCGTTATTAGCAAAAATTATTGACACTAATTTTGTTTTTTTAGAAATTAAGTTTTCAAATTCTTTAACTTTTATTTGACCATTATCATCAACATTACAATAAATGGTTTTATATCCAATATTAGCTAATTGTTCAGAGGGATGAATAATAGCATGATGCTCTATTGAAGAAATAATAATTTCATCTTGATCATTCTCTATTCGAGGCTTACAAAATCCCTTTAAGGCCAAATTATTTGATTCTGTTCCTCCGCTTGTAAAAATAATCTCAGAGGCCTTAGAATTAATAACAGATGCTACTTTGTCTCTAGCAAATTCTATAGCTGCTTTAGATTCTTGACTTAACATATATAAGCCAGAAGGATTCCCATAATTTTTTGTAAAAAATGGTAGCATTTCATTCAGTACTTCTTCTGAAACTGGAGTAGTAGCTGCATTATCAACGTATATTTCATTTAAATCTAAACTCATAAAATTAATTATAAATTACATTATAAAAATAAGGTGTAAATTTACAATTTTCGGTAAACTAGTAAGAATAAAAATTAGCATTAAGAGAAAAGATTATTGATAAGAGTTGAACATTTCTATAAAAATTATGGCCCCTACCCTGCTGTAATAGATGTATCTTTTGAAGTTCTAAAGGGTGAGATTGTCGGATTTCTTGGTCCTAATGGTGCAGGTAAGACAACTACAATGAGAACTATTACTGGATATCTTCCTCCAACTTCTGGAAATATAACAGTAAGCGGATATGACTCTCTTAAGTATTCACTTGAAGCAAGGAGACACATAGGTTATTTACCTGAAACAGTTCCTTTATATTTAGACATGACTGTAAGTGATTACTTAAGTTTCATGGGTAAAATCAGAGGAATGAATCAAAAATGGATAGATGAAAGAATAAATAAAGTCATAGATCATGTGAAATTGGGTGATTACAGAAATACACATATAGGGAAATTATCAAAAGGTTACAGGCAAAGAACAGGCATAGCTCAAGCTATTTTGCACGAACCTGACGTTTTAATCATGGATGAACCAACAATAGGAATTGATCCAATTCAAGTTGTAGAAACTAGAGAATTAATTAGTGAATTAGGAGAATCACATACACTATTAATTTCTTCTCATATACTTCCGGAAGTTTCGGCAATTTGTCCAAGAGTGTTAGTTATTTCTGACGGAAGAATAGTAGCTGATGATAAACCAAATAATCTCTCTCAAAGATTATCAGGAACAGAAAGAATTGAATTAGGTGTTTCAGGTACTAAGCCTTCAGAAGTAATTTCTAAAATTAGAGATATAGATTCCGTAATTGATGTAAGATCAGACTCTAGAGCAGAGCAATTAGATCAAGCAAAAAAAGAAAATTATTACCCAATAATAGTTGATGCTAAAACTAATGAAAATTCCTCTGAAAAAATTGCTAAAGTTATTGTTGACAGTGGTTGGGGATTAAGAAATTTAACACCTTTACCCATGACATTGGAAGAAATATTCTTACAGCTTACACAAGAAAATTAATATATGAAAAATATCTTTATAATTTTATCTAAAGAAATAAAAACTTATTTTGCTTCTCCTATGGCATATATAGTTGCTGCTGCATATTTAGCAATTACTGGTTTTTTCTTTGTAGCTTCTGTTTCTGATGCTTTCTCAGAAGCAACTATTAGAGGTTATCTAGCTGGTGCCACATTTTTTATGATATTTATGTCCCCAGCAATAACAATGAGGCTTATAGCTGAAGAACAAAAACTTGGAACATTAGAGCTTCTCTTAACATCTCCTGTTAAGGAAGCTGAGGTTGTAATTGGAAAATTTCTTGCTTCTTTGGTAACTGTGTGTGTAATGATATTTTTATCGATGTATTTTGTAATTCTGCTTTACATATTTGGTGATCCTGACTCAGGACCATTATTTAATGGAATATTTGGACTAATCTTATATTCATCATCAACTCTTGCTATAGGTCTTTTCGCATCTTCTCTATCTCCAAATCAAATAGTTGGTCTTATAGTTGGATCGGGAATATTAACAAGCTTGACAATAATTGATTTTATTTCAACAAGAGTTTCTGGAATTGGTAGCGATATACTAAGTTTTTTACAATTAGGTGCTTCTTTTTCAGTATTCGATTTAGGATCATTAGGTGTTTCTGAAAGTGGTCATTTTGCTGATTTTTCAAGAGGTATATTTTCTTTAATCGATGTTATTTTTTATCTTTCAGTTACAATTGTTTTTCTACTCCTAACGATAATAATCTTAGAATCAAGAAGGTGGAGATAAGATGAGTATAAATAAAGATAAAAGACCTTCAATAGAATCTACAAAATTTAGTCCCACTAAATTTATAACAGACTTAAGAAAAAATATGAAATCCTTGAGACAAGGACTACTATTAGCTTCTATATCTTCATTTTTTCTTGGATTTATTGTGTGGGTTTTCTTTAGAGACCTTTCATCAATAGGTGTATGGATTATGCTAATTGGAATAATTATTCTATTTATAATTGGTTTGATTTCTATAAGAAATATTTTTACTTTTATTTTTGGTAGAAGAGGTAGATATGGTATTAATACCTCAATAATATTTATAACTTCCTTAACTCTCATAATAGTTTTAAATTCATTGTTATTTTGGCTATCAGGTAGGCCTGACTCACCAGATTGGTTGAGAATAGATACTACTGCTACAAAGCAATTTATATTAGAAGATCAAGCAGTTAAAGTTATTGGTAATCTTAATGAAGATGTTAAGATTAACGTTTTCATGGCAACAAATACACCTTCTAAGGCTGCTAATTGGAGAGCGACAGAAGACTTACTTCTTGAATTTAAGAGAAGATCAAAAAAGGTAAATCTGAGTTACGAAAGAATTGATCCTGAATTAGATCCAAATACACCTGCAAAATATGGTGTAAATATTTTCCCCTCAATTGTAGTTGAAGCTCTTGATTCAAGGAGAACTCAAATTATTCCTGGAAGAAATACAAGCATTTCAGACTCTGTATTTACAGAACAAGATATAATAACGGGACTTCTTATTGTAAATCAATTAAAACAAAAAGAGGTTATATTTCTTACAGGACATGGAGAGAGAGACATAACTGATCTCAATCCTAACTCTTCAGGAATGGGATTAGTTTATTCTGATTTATTAGCGCAAAATTATAAAGTTTTATCTGCTACCTCTCAAGAATTAGCAATTTTGTTATCTGAAAATAATATTCCTGCTGTACTTGTAATTGCTGGAGCAGAGTCAAATATTTCTGTACAAGAGTCAGCTATTATCTCGGAATATTTATGGAAAGGAGGAGCTTTATTATTAATGATTGAACCTGAAATTACCCCAGATGGAATAAAAGCATTCCTTTCTAAATATGGTATTGCTGTTGGAGAAGGAACAATATTTGATATGGCAAGCTTTGTTGCTCCTAAGCCAAATTATCTACAAATAAAAAAAACAAATGGTCAAATTCCTCCTCATGAAATAACTAGTGATTTTGATGTACTATATTTTCCTGGTTCAGCCTTTTTAGGTTCTACAATAAGTCCTGATACAGTTCCTGTTTCAGATAATGGTGAACCTTATATAAAACATATTCCTCTTGCGTTTACAACTTTAGAAAGTTGGTCACAAAAAACTAGTGATACAGAAGATATCACTTATGATTCTTCATTGGATGTAATGGGACCATTTCCAACAATTTTAGCTGTAGAATCAATATCTGAACTAGGAAAATTCCCTACTGAAAAAGAAGATGGTACCTTAGCCCAAACTTCTTTAGTGGTTATAGGTGATACGGATTTTGCATCAAATAAGTATGCGGGGTCAGCTATGAATAGTGATTTACTCATAAATAGTATCAACTGGCTAGCAAAAGATTATGAGTTAATCACTATAAGACCTAAAACTCAGTCATTTAGAGAGTTAGTCCTCACTTCAAGTGAAAGAGACTTCATAAGATGGAGTGGATGGCTATTGATGCCTTCATTGATTGGTATAGGTGGAATTATTAGTTGGTGGCGAAGAAGATAAAATGAATCTACGTATCTCATTAGTATTAATAACAATACTCGCTTGGGTTTCAATATTTGGTGTTCTTATATACAAGTCTGATATAGGAGAAGAAAAAGATGTTCAAGAAAGTTCTTTTTTTTATCGAATATCTTCTCAAGATATAACTAATATATCGATAACTCATAATACAAAAACTTTTAGCTGGTATTTAGGAGCCGATAGAGTTTGGTATTTTGATGATATGAATAATGTTCCTACTGACAACTATAGGTGGGGTGGAATAATTGATCTTTTAGCTGGACCAAAACTTTATAGAACGATATCTGAAAATATTGAAGATAAATCAAAATATGGATTAGAAAATCCACAAACTGAAATTTCCATATATCTTAATAATGGAGATAAGAGAACTTTATATATAGGTAATGAAACACCTGATAACCAAAATAATTACGCTTATCTAGAAGGTGTAGATAAATTAGTTATGTTAGATGCTACTTGGAAAGGGGTTTTGATAAGACTTGTGAATGAACCACCTTATCCTAAATGGATGTCAAAATTAATACCCGAAGAAGCAATTGAAATAGTGGTGATAAAAAACTCCGAAATTTATAAAGCCTTTGCAAAAAATAATGAGGGTTGGCATGAATGTATAGTTCCTATTACCTCAACACCATGTAATGGAGATAAACAAACTGAATATATGTACATAGAAAACTTTTTAGAAGAGTATTCAAATATAGAAATACTAGGAGCAGTAAAATTAAATTTAATGTTTGAAGAAGACTATAAACAATATGGTTTAGGTCTAAATGCCCCGTATATTGACATTAAAACTATTTCTAGGGATGAGGCAGGAACAAACACAATTTATAATACTTCTATTAGTATAGGAAAATTAAGTGAAGATCAGAGTGGTTATTTCTCAGTGGTAAAAGAAACTAAAGATGTTGTACTCACTGAAAGATATTGGACAGAAAAAGTATTAAGACTTTTTGATTAAGTTGTTAAGTTTTTATATAGTTCAGGAAGCCTCGCTGGTAACATTGAAATATCAGACAAAACTTCATAAGAAAAATCATCCATCATAGTTTTCAAGTAATCATGTCCAGATTTGTCTACAGTCAAACAGAAAGGAGTAATTCCCTGCTGTCTCGCTTCAATCAATGCTTGCCTTGTGTCATATACTGCGTATTCTTTTTCTACACCTTCTCTTGAATAACCTCTATCTTGAGGTCTTCCATCAGTAATTAGGAAAATGAATCTAGATCTTGCCTCATGATTTGCTAACTTTGTTATAGTATGTCTTATAGCTGGACCCATTCTTGTAGCATGAAGTGGAGCTACTCTGTCTATTCTCCCAGATATCGAATCATTAAATTTTTCATCTAAATCCTTAATAGTATAAAATTCTACATTTTCTCTGCCATACCCTGAAAATCCATAGATACCATAATCATCACCGAGCATCTCTAGAGAATTTACCATTAATACAATTCCTTCTTTTTCTACGTCTACAATTCTTTTATATGACCTTCTAAGACCTTCTGCTCTTCTAGATCTTAGCCATATCATGTATTCAACAGGATCATCAGGAGCTCCCCAATCATCATTATTTGATTTGGAATTATCATCAATAGCCTCAGCTGTTGATGCTGACATATCTATTAACATAGCTACTGCAACAGATCTTTCAGTTTTGTTTCTTCTCCAGTAAATTTTTTCATCTGGAGTTACTCCAGATCTAAGATCAATTAAGGCTTCTATACCTGCATCTAAATCAGCTTCTTCTCCATCTTCTAGTCGTTTTTGTTTTCTGTACTGTTCAGGAACAAAAAGTTCAAATTGTTTTTTTATTTGATAAACCAAAGAAGAATTATCTGTTAATGTATCTTTATAAAAATTTGCCTCTCCATCAGGTAGTTTTTTTTCATGAAGCAAACACCAATTAGGCTTATACTCTACATCCCTAAAGTCCCATTCTGGATATGTATAAGTATCTGGTTCTTTTGCTTCTAATGGGCCACCCTCTTCATCGATATGCATTGGCTCACCGCCAGTAAATGATGAGTTATCTAGATCTCTATTCTTTAATTCTTTCATGAGATTTTCTAGAAGTTCTTGATTCTCAGTTGCATCAAGTTCAGAATTTTGATCAGATTCTTTTGTTTCTAGATCAGGAGAGTTTTGAACTAATTCTTCAATTTGTTCTTGAGTAAGCCCTTGTATTTCTTCACCTTCTCCTTGCATTTCTTCACCACTTACAGTTAGCATTTCAGTTAGAAGTTGTCCTAATTCAGGCTTAAAATCTCCTTGGTATTCTACTGGATCAGCTGGGCTATAATCATCTTCCATAGGATCAATATTTTCTTGATCTTGAGTTTCTTCACCTGATTGTTCTCCCATACTCGATTCATACATATCTCCAAAGAAAGACATCATTTCATCAACAGTTTCTGGATCATTATATTCATCTTCTGATTCATCTATATCTGGTAATTCTTCAATCTCATCAAGTGGTGCATTTTCCTCTTCATTTGAAATTTTTCTAATATTATCAAAAAGTCTTACTGTTACCATCATAGAGTCTTCAACAGTCATAACATTTTGATCAAAATTAGTTAAGGTTCTTAGATAATTTGTAATTTTAGTGAAAATAGTTTTGGTTCCTTTAGGAACTATAAAGTTAGAACCTTTTCCTAATGTAAATCTAACCACTTCTTCAACGAAAATTTCTCTTCTTTTTTCTCTATCACTTGTTCTATTATTTAATGTTTCTAATCTTATTTTTTTAAATTCATTTCTTAAACCTGGATATTTTTTTAAGATCAATTCGTCTATTCTGTATGCTTCAACTATATTAAACAATTCAGCAGCAAACTGTGGGTCTGCAATGAAAGGTTTAGCTCCTCTAAGAACTTTTGCTATTCTAGTAGCATGTTCATCTCCCATTTCAGAAACTTGTTCGAGTAATTTAATAAAAATTTGCTTTGAGTAGGGATTAATAGGTTGAATCCTAAAATCATACTTAAAAGTTCCATATTCTGAATAAGCAGCTTGACGAGCTGAAATAATTTTATAGTAGCTAAAATTTTCATCTTTAGTTGGATACTGTTTTATTACGCTAGGAAGATATATAGTTTTACCATCGGTAGTTGGCAAGTCAGTATCAGTCCAACCAATATTCTTTTCAACATTTTTAGATGTTTCAGATATAGATACATCAACATCACAAAGTGCTGTACAAAAAAGTTTCATTAAATCTTTAATTCTATGTAATTCAACACTAGATGATATTCTATCAATTAAATCATTTGATTCTTTTGACTGAAGCTTAAAGAATTGAGATGCTGGAGTTGTATTAGTGTCTTGATCTATTGCCAATCTTATGCCTTGAGATTTCCATTGATCTAATTGATCAATATCAAGATTGTCTAATAATCTTGGTATATTAGATAGAAAATCAATACTCGCATATGGCACATTATTAACTATTTGTTGATTCATCTGAAGGATCTGGTCTCTATCATTTTTACTTACTAAAGCCAAGGTCTTAATAATTAATTTTAGGAATTCAGAAATTTTTACACCTGCAGTTCCATATATCCTCCTACACATATCAAAAATAAGTTTTATGTTTGCATTTGGTAACTTAATTATTTGTTCTGCAACAATTTCATAGACTGGTTTAATATCTCTCCATTCTTTTTCAGTAATTAATAAAGAAAGATGAATAAGATCATCTATTTCAAGGAAGTTTGTTTTATAAATCTCAATTGAATCATCAAGTATTTCTGATGCATAATCATATGATCTATTTGAAAGAACATCAATAAAATCAACAAGTTTACAATATTGATCAAATGATAATGTTTCTAATATATTTGCAGTTGATTCAAATAATTTACAAGTTAAGTTAGTTGATTTCCAAGTACCTTTATATAACTTCGTAACTCTAGAGACCCAATCATCAATATATCTTGGTCTAAGTCTTATCATTGTCATAGGACTAGAATTCAAAAATGATTCTGATATTTTTGTACTGTCCTTTGATAGCTTTAGTCCTGCTTTGCTCCACCCTAAGAATTGACCTGAAGGAAGATATTGCTGAACCTTTACAGAAGCATTATAGTAGGCTAAAGATGATTCCCAAGAGCGAGCAGAATCCTTGGCTATATCAATGCCAATATTTTCCCATTGGTATAAAATTTCTTCTGGTAGTTTATTTATTAAAATTTCTCTAGATTCTAAATATGCTAATAGAACCTCTTCAGGATAGGCCTTTAGAAGTCTTTTGATTTTTTCATGATCAAATTTTGAAATATTTTCCATAACTTAGTTTTCTAACAAATCTGATAATTGAATTATCATTCTTGCTGATGCTCCCCAAATTAATTTATCCTCGTAAACAAATGCTCTTGAATCAATTCTTTCATCTTCTTTGGTAAAAGAAAAATACCTTTTATTATTATTTTCAATCAATTTAAAAAGAGGTATCTTTGCTATTTCTTCTACCTCATCCTCATTAATATCTATTCTAGACATTCTAGTAACTTCTCCAACATATGGTTGAATTAACCATCCAGTGCCTAAAGTCATAACTGGATCAAGTTCTCCCCATAAAGTAAAATCAGATCTTTCAATACCAATTTCCTCATTAGTTTCTCTTGAAGCTGTATCTTCTAAATTTCTATCTATAGGTTCTGTTTTACCACCAGGAAATGCCCATTCTAAAGCATGTTTACCTTCATTAGCTCTTTTTATCATATACAAAGGAAACTCAGGGTTATCTTTTTCAATTAAAATACTTACGGCTGCAATCATTAGATTATTTTTTCCCAATTTTTTTTTATCTGATATTCTTCCAGAAATTTTTTTCTCTAATAATTTATATTTTTCTAAACTCAAATTATTACTCAAATATTGATGAAACGATTTGGTCTACAGTTTCTTGAATTTGGAATTCATCTGTAATTCCCCAAGTCAAAGCAACTTGACATGCTCTTTTAGGAGAAATACCCTGTTTGATTAATCTTCCAGCATAAATTAACAGTCTAGTACTTGCTCCTTCTTCAAGACCATGTTCGCGTAAATTTCTTATTTTCTGACCCAGAGTAGCAAGCTGATTTGAAATACCTTCATCTATTTCAGCTTCATGAGCAATAATTTTTGTTTCTCTTTCAACTTCAGGAAAATCAAATTCTATAGCTACAAATCTTTGCCTTGTTGAATGCTTCAGATCTTTAACTGCGTTTTGATAACCAGGGTTATAAGAAACTACAAGTAAAAATCCATCATCTGCTTGAATAACTTGACCTAATTTATCTATACTTAAGGTTCTTCTATGGTCTGTTAAAGGATGAATAATAACCGTAGTGTCTTTTCTTGCTTCAACAACTTCGTCTAAGTAACATATTCCTCCAGACTTTACGGCTCTTGTTAAGGGGCCATCAATCCACTTAGTTCCACTAGCATCTAGTAAATATCTTCCAACAAGATCACTAGCAGTTAAGTCTTCATGACAAGCAACAGTTATTAGTGGTATATCTTTAGATTTTTTTTCATTTTCATTTATTTTCCATGACATATATTCAACAAATCTTGTTTTACCTGTTCCAGTTGGGCCTTTAAGAAGAATTGGGACTCTTTCATTATATGCAGCTTGAAAAACTTCTACCTCATCTGAAGTAGGCATAAAGAAAGGCTCTTTATCTACTACGTATTCCTCTGCATTTACTTCTTTATAACTTTGAGTAGCCATGAATAATTCTCCATTTATCGTGTTTTAATTAAAAAGCTAAATTTAAACATAAACTCTTTCTACTATTCATTCAATTCGTAAGATAGAAAAAAAGAGTAATTTTAAAAAAAAAATCTCATGAATTTAGATTAAAAAAAGAAGATTTGATTTTGTTAGATTTAAGGACTATTTTTTCAGAATATGATAGTAACTTAAATTAGTAGAATAAAAAATTAATATCATAATGACTTTATTTGAACATAATATAAGAAAAGAATTACTATCTGACTCTCCATTATCATCCAGAATGAGACCAGAAAGCTATGACGAGTTTATTGGACAAGAACATATTTTAGGTGAAAATAAAACATTAAGAAATCTAATAGAAAGTAAAACAATTCCTTCAATGGTTCTATGGGGACCTCCCGGCACAGGGAAAACTACACTTGCTAAAATAATTTCAGAAAAAATTGGAACTAATTTCAGATCACTTTCAGCAGTATCTTCAGGATTATCTGAAATCAGAAAAATATCAGAAGAAATACTCAATAATAGGACTTCAAAAAATAATAAAACAATTCTTTTTTTAGATGAAATTCATAGATTTTCAAAAAGTCAGCAAGATTCCTTACTACCTTTGATCGAAGAAGGAATAATAATTCTAATCGGTGCAACCACTGAAAATCCTGGCTTTTCTATAATCAATCCTCTTTTGTCTAGAGTAAAAGTTTTTAAGTTTGAAGAACATACCAAAGATAGTCTAAGAAAATTAATTCAAAAAATTTTGGATAATAAAAAAGTTTATTTTAATTATGAAAACATTGAAATTAGTGAAGAAACTATAGAAAGACTTATTTTAGGTTCAAATGGTGATGCTAGGAAACTAATAGATACTCTTGAATTATCGATATTATCTACAAAAGAAAAAAAGGGGAAAAAATCTATAACAAATAAAAAAATTGATGATTTATTGGAAAATAATTCAATTTATGATAAAAAAAGTGATAATCATTACAACAATATATCAGCCTTTATTAAGTCTATTAGAGGATCTGACCCAAATGCTGCTTTGTATTATCTAGCAAGAATGTTAAAAAATGGAGAAGATCCATTATTTATAGCTAGAAGACTTATCATAAGTGCATCAGAAGATATCGGACTAGCAAATCCTAATGCAATGATTATTGCTAATACAACTTTTGATTCAGTAAATAAAATTGGAATGCCTGAGGGAAGAATCCCTCTTTCTAATGCAACTATTTATCTTTCATTATCAGAAAAAAGCAATTCTTCATACATCGCCATAAATGAAGCTTATAATGAAGTAAATGAAAATCCAATATCTGAGGTTCCTAATCACTTAATAAATGCTGTAACGGATTTTGATAAAAAAAGTGGATTTGGAAATGGTTATGCTTATGACCATAATTCAAAAGATGCTTTTATTAAGAAAGATAACTTCCCAAAAAAAATTAATAACAGATCTTTTTATTCTCCAAAAGAAAAAGGAATTGAAAAAAATTTAAAGGAAAGATTCGAAAAATTATGGCAATCAGGTTAAACCGTATTCATAACTTTTGACATAGACTGAATAGTGGTGTCAATATGATCAGATTCTATTCCATAATGAGGAACCATTCTTAATTCAGTATAGGATCCATTTATTATTATTCCTAATTCTCTTAATTTCTCTGAAACCTCAAAACCTTTATTTTCAGGGACCTTAAACTTAACTAAATTTGTATGTATATTATCTGGATTTATATGAATTTTAGAAATTTCAGATAAACCTATTGCTAGCCTTTTTGCATTTTCATGATCTTCAGCAAGCCTATCTATCATAGTGTCTAATGCCACTATTCCACATGCTGCTAAAACACCAACTTGTCTCATAGCAGATCCTAAAAGTTTTCTGATTCTCCTTGCTTCTAGTATCTGATCTTTATCTCCAACTATTATGCTTCCTACTGGGCATGATAGGCCTTTAGAAAGACAAAATGTTACAGAATCAACATGTTCTGTTAGCTCCTTCACAGGAGTATCTAGGGCAATTGAAGCATTAAAAATTCTCGCTCCATCAACGTGAACTCTCAAACCAGCTTTCTTAGCAGCTAGTGCCATTTTATCTGATGATTCTTTAGAAATTGGCATACCGCTTACGCCCCCATGAGTATTTTCAAATGCAAATAATTTTGTACTTGGTTTATGATAATCGTCTGGTTTTACAGCTTCAGTTATTCTGTTAGGATCTATCGTTCCATCTGGGTTTGTCTTGAGAGGATACATTACAACTCCTCCTAAAACAGATACACCACCAGCTTCAGATCCAAAAATATGACATATATCACCTAATAATATCTCGTCTCCTCTAGTTGCTTGAGACAGAACTGAAACTAGGTTGCCTTGAG
>Ga0310343_10000658_pt1 | contig 16726 bp, 21 predicted proteins | sample HC15DNA2025_MG_FD_203519 | JGI IMG/M metagenome (GOLD analysis project Ga0310343, IMG submission 203519) | Marine microbial communities from station ALOHA, North Pacific Subtropical Gyre - HC15-DNA-20-25_MG | ecosystem: Environmental > Aquatic > Marine > Oceanic | place: Pacific Ocean: North... | reverse complement strand
CCTTTGTTATTGCAGCTAAAATCATAAAAGTTGCAGCCTCAATTCGATCTGGAATTATTGAATATTCAACTTTGCTCATTACATTATCTTTTGAAGAGTTTATCTTTAGTTTATCTGTGCCGATTCCCTTTATATCGACACCGAGTAATGATATAAAGCTACATAGGTCTTCGATTTCTGGCTCACAAGATGCATTTGATATTGTGGTTTGACCTTCCGCACCAACTGCAGCCATGATAATATTACCTGTAGCTCCGACACTTTTCTTTTTAAAATTTATATGACATCCTTTTAGTTTTCCTGAGCATTGTATATTTCCATCTTTTAATACAACTTTCGCCCCCATTTTTTTCAATGCTTTAATATGAAAATCAACTGGGCGTGGACCCCATGCACATCCACCAGGCAATGACACAGTAGATTTTCCAAATCTTGATATAAAAGGTCCTAACATGTAGAAAGATGCTCTCATTGTCTTCACTAGTTCATAGGGAGCAACAGGATTATTGCAATCTCTAGAATCTACAACTAACTTATTATTATTGAATTTTACAATTGCACCAGATTCTTCCAGCAATTTTATCATTGTCCTAGTGTCTCTTAAATTTGGAACATTTCGGATTGTGTAAGTTGCAGGTTTCAAAATACAGGCAGCCATTATTGGAAGAACAGCATTTTTTGCTCCACTTATCCTTACCTCACCAATAAGTTTTCTACCACCTTTTATTACAAATTTATCCATCTAAAATAAACCTTTCAGCTTGCTTTAAACTGTGTTGTGTGATTTTTTCACCACTTAACATTCTAGCTATCTCTTCTTGTCTAGATTGATCGTTCAAATAAGTTAGTTTAGCATTAGTTTTTGAAGACTCAATACTTTTATAACAGTAAATATGAGATTTAGCTTTTGATGCAATTTGAGGGAGATGAGTAACTACAACTAATTGCTTTGTAGCAGCCAACCCTTTTAAAAGATTGCCCATGCTACTGGCAGTTGCACCTGAAACACCCGTATCAACCTCATCAAATATCAATGTATTATTAGGATTCATATTACTTAAAACTAAGCTTACTGATAGCATAATTCTAGATATTTCACCTCCAGAAGCTATTTCATGCAGAGGTTTAAACTTCTCACCTTTGTTTGTAATAACATAAATTTCACATACATCGATACCATCATCCCTAAATCGCTCAGATGATTTTAATAATATTTTTATTTTTGAATTTGGCATATCTACTTGTGTTAAGTAATTATTTATTTCCTGTTCCATATTCAGTGCTTGTTCTGTTCTTATAGCGCTAATCTCTTGAGCCTTATCCATATATTTTTTTTTGCTTAAATCTAATTGATATTTCAATTTTTTAACCTTATCATCATATGAAAAATTTCCATCAAATTCAGACATTAAGCTTTTTTTAAATTTTATTGCAGCTTCTATTGATCCGCCATATTTGCGCTTAATTTGTTCATATAGCAAAACTTTATCTTCAATTATATTTTTTTCTTCTTCACTATAATGGTATTTTGTGTCTAAGTTTGAAATATCATCTCTTATATCCTTTAATTCTATTAAAACTTCTTCCAACCTTTGAACTAAATCATCAATATCAGCATCTGCAGATTGATATTTAGAAAGTGATTTAATGTTATTCTGCACATTAATTATTGGTGAAATTTGAAAATCATCATTTAGATCAATATATTTAGTAATTGTGTCAATTATATCCTTAGAATTTACAAATTGCTTATATCTTTTATTAATTAAGCTCTCTTCTTGTATATCAAGATTCACAGAGCTAAGCTCATCTAACTGAAATTTATTTAATTTTATCTTATCTCGTAAATCACTAGCATTTTTTTTAATATCATCATATTGTTTTTTATCATCTAAATACTTTGAGAATAGATTATTGATTGTACTTACATCTGGCTCAATACCAATGTAAGAGTCTAAAATTAGAATGTGCTTGTTAGTATCTAATAAATCATTAGAATCATGCTGTCTTTGGAATTGCACTAATGATTGATATTTTTTTAATAAATCAGAAATTGAAATTCTTTTTTTATTTACTTCACAATACGATCTATCGTTTCTAAAGATTCTAGAAACCTCTAAAACTTCACCATGTTGAATGAATTTACCATTTATTTCTAAGGGAATGTTTTCATTTCTAATCATTTTCTTGTTAATTTTGCCTCCAAGTAAAATATCAATTGCTTTAATTATTAAAGTCTTTCCAGCTCCAGTTTCGCCCGTAATTACATTGAAGCCTTCATTAAATTTTACATTTAGAGAGTCAATAATTGCGAAATTCTTAATATTTAGTTCTTTTATCAAAATATCCTTTTATAGTGTAGCCTAATACTAAACCAATCACATTAAAAACAAAATCCCACGGATCAACATTTCTTCCTGATATTTTTTGAACAAAAAATTCGTCAATTACAGGAACCATTAAAATAAAAAAAATATAGAACCTATTATTCTTTTTAATTGAATACTTAAAAATAAAACCCAATATAAAATATTCAGCTAAATGAAATAATTTATCAACCCCAAGCACATGAATTGATTGAACGCTCTGCGATGGGATTAACGATATTAAAAATATAAATAGTATGTAGATAAATAACACGAATTTTCTATAATAAAATTTCATTAAATGCACATTGTATTAAATTCAATATATCAATTGAAGTCATATTGTATTTAGATTTTTCTAAATAAAAAATCTCACTACATAATCCTTGTATATATACTCCTATTAAAGAAGCTTCATCTAGTGAATATCCACGTGACAACAATCCTGTTATAATACCAGACAAAATATCTCCAGATCCTGCAGTTGCTAATAATGAATTTGAGTTGTTAATCAGAAAAATTTTTTTATCACTTGAAACTATTATGGTTGTTGGACCTTTTAAAATTAAAACGCGACCATCTAACTCTTTTGCAATATCTGAGCATATTTCTAATTCACTTTTAACAGACTGATAATATTTGGGAAAGATTTTATCGAATTCGCCCCTATGAGGTGTAATTATACAATTATCAGGCAAGTCTTTAATTTTAATTTCTTCCGAATACAAAGGCTCAAATGCAGAAGCATCTATAACACATTTATATTTTTCTTTTTTTAAATAATTTAAGATTTTGATAGTAAAATTTTTTGTAGCCTTTCTCTCTCCAAGGCCTGGACCAATCAAAACAGGTGATTTTCTTGAAGATAGATTCATAATTGCATTGTCATAACTATCAGAAGAAAAAAAATCCTTTTGACCAATCTCAACTATTTTCGACTCAGCGCATTTATCGCGATATAAATCTGATATACTGCCTGGCACTAAGGTCTGAACATAACTTGAAGCAGATTTAAGCGTTGCTAGCATTGCTAAAATGCCAGCACCAGAATATTTTTTTGACCCAACTATAAGTGAGCAAAATGAATTGTATTTATTCATTAACAAATCTTCTTTTTTAATAAGAGCTTTTATATCGCTTTTCTCAACTAGAAACTTTTTTTCAACTTTAATGACATCCTCTGCCTGAGGAAAGTCAATATCTAATATGTGAGTATTTTGGAAAAATTCCTTACCTGAATTCATTATGTTACCTGGTTTAAAGTACCCCATTCCAACCACAAAAGTAGGCTTACAATAGATATCACTTAAAGGCTGTCCTGAATTTGAACAAATACCAGAGGGAATATCTAGTGAAAAAACCATCTTGCCAGCTAACAAAAGTATGATATCTCTAAACTTCCCTTGAATTGGTCTATTTAAACCAACGCCAAAAATACCATCTACAAACCAATCAAAAGATTCAATAGTTAATGTATTAACACTGTCAATTTCACAATAATCAGATAGGTAATATTTATTAAATAATTTTTTGTGATTGTCTCTATTAAAAAAAAATATTTTCGAGTTAACTCCATATTTTTTCAAATAATAATGCATTATAAATGCATCTGATCCATTGTTTCCATTCCCTGCTATAACTAACACTTTTTTATTAAAAGGATTCTGAATATTTTCTACAAAATATTGAGCTGATAGTTTTCCAGCATTATTCATCAATTTATCTGAGGATATATACTTCTTAGAGTTACTTAATTTATCAAGAGATTGGGATTCTTTTTTAGACAGTATTAATTTCATGAAATATTAAAATATCTCAATTAATGCAACAGCTGTAGCGTATTGATCAGTATGAGATATTGAAATTTTAAAATCCTTAATTCTCTCTTCCGATATATTATTCAATTGGACAAATGGAGCACCACTACTATATGATAATATTTCAATATCTTTAAAAGAAACTCTTTTTACAATTCTGCTAGACATTAAAGCTTTTGCACATGCTTCTTTAGCAGCAAACTTACCACTAATAGTATTTAGAGCGTTTTTTTTCTTAAATGAATTAATCTCATTTGTCGAAAAAATTTTATTTATAAATTTTTGGTCATATTTATTAATCAGTCGAGATACTCTAGAAATTTCAACAATATCATTTCCAATAAAAATCATTTACTATTTACCGAATTTACATAATCAAATATTTCTGAAATAGAGTTCAAAATTACATCGGAATTACAATACTGTTCTTCATTTAAATCTGATGCTCCGTATTTTGCAAATGCTGTTTTTATTCCAACACTTCTAGCACCATCTAAGTCTCTTTCTGGCCAATCACCAACCATTACTGCTTCATTAGGTGAAATATTAAAATATTTTAATATTAAATTAAAGGGCTCCGGATTAGGCTTAAAAGTATTAGTGTCATCACTTGTCACAACTTTATCAAAAGAATTGTGTATTTTCACCGAATAGAGTCTGGTCCATGCTTCTCTACTAGGAGCATCGGTTATCAGGCCTAGCTTTAATCCCAATTTTTTAATATTATTTAATGTCGAGTTTACTTTAGGATATGTCCTTAATGACTTTTCTTTTGCTCTTCTATAACAAACAATACCTGCAGCAAGAATCTTATAGTCAATAAAGCCATTCACAGATATAATAAATTGATTAAGAACTTCTTGATACTCATACCCTTTTTTTTCATAAATGTCAAATATTTGATTCTTTGCAATTTTCCGGTCAATTATTAAGCCAGAATTAATCATCCCATCTATTGCAGAATCTATAGCTTGATTTTTCATATGAAAAAAATCTACAAGCGTATTATCTAGGTCAAATATTACTGCTTTTATCATAGACTATTTTGCAACATTAAATATTGCTATTCCGATAGCTCTTTTTGTATATCTTTAATTTTAGAATCTGAAATTTTTCTGTATTGACTATCATTACGAGCCTTTTCAAAATTAGTTATCGCTGCAAACTTTCTACCTAAACCATATTCAGCTCGTCCTATTTCAAAATATGCAGCTAAATAGCTTCTTTTAATCATCAGACATTCTTCCGCACATTCTTTCGCTAATTGATACATTTCATTATCATTATATTTTTCACCAACGTCATTATATAGGCTTGAGAGTCTAAACCAGCATTGATAGTTTCTGGGGTCATGCTCAAGAGCTAGTTTGAAGTTCTCAATCGCAGAGTCCTCGTCATTTAAACTTTGAGATAAAATACCAAGACTTTCATATGCTTGGTGATAATTCTCTTTTAAATAAATAGCTTCTTCATAATTAATAGCTGCTTCATCTAAATTATCAATTGAAAAATAAACTGTACCTCTCTTATAATATGCTTTTGGATCTTCTTTTGCATTTAATGCACATGAATAACTTTTAATAGCATTGTCAGGATTACCTAATTTTCTGTAACACTCTCCCATCAAATATAAAGCATTAAAATCTTTTTCATCAATAAACTCATCTTGAACATCTTCTAACTCCAACGCATCAATGTTAATATCAACTCTCATTTTTAGATATTCTAACGCCTGCTCTTCCTGTTTATCATAATAGTATGCTCTTGATATTTTATAAAGCAGAGGTTGATAATTACTGTTATTTTCACTCATATTTTCCAATGCACTTAAATAAGTTTCAATACATGTGCTATAATCTTTAAAATCACAATATTCATCTCCATCTTTAATTATCTTCGTTACCACACTATTCAGAGAATTTGCATAATCACGATTAACAGGATTTAAAAGGGAAGCTAAATTATAAAATTTCAATGCCTCGGAATAATTTTCCTCCAGCATAAATATTTTACCAATATTGTATTCAATGTAGGCACAATTTTCAAATTCGAGCACATTATTACCGTCAATTAAATCAGGTATACTTTCTTCAACTAAATCACAATTCTTATAGAATTCAGTGGAATATCTGAGTTCTTCTAGCTCAAAAATAATATTATCTTTTTCTACTGGATCATCTGAATATCTTCCCGTCAAAATCTCGACTTCTTTTGTTTTTTTAACCCATAAATTAAGCTCGTCTTTATACTGATCATTATCAAGTTCACGAACTAAATACCTTAAAAAGCTATTAGCATCTTTATACTCTTCAATCTTGTATGCTAATTTTGCAGCTTCATATAATTGACCATCTGTAATTTGTTGATTTTTTTCTAACGCCGTTTTCGTTATTTCTATTAGATTGTATACATCTGGACTAGCAAAAAGAGTTGAAATATTTAACAACATAAAAACTTTAATATAATTCATAAAAAATTTCCTTATTTTTTGTGCTGAAGGCGGGAATTGAACCCGCACGAGATTTCTCTCACTGCCCCCTCAAGACAGCGTGTCTACCAATTCCACCACTTCAGCTATTTAAAATATTTTTTAAACTAGAAATGACATTGCTATAGCTAAAGCCATATAAAGAACTGCTAAACCTGTTGTTGCTTTAACTAGAAGCTTATCAGCCTCAGCTGAACCAAACGCTGAATTTAAAGCTGTATTTCCTCCTAATCCTGCTCCCATACCAGATTTACTACTTTGAATTAATATTATTCCAATTAACATAATGCAAACTAGAATAAACACTATTAAACATATGTACGCCAAAGTATCCATATACCCTACCTTTTAATTAATTCTAAAAAATTATCCGCATCCAAAGAAGCGCCACCAATTAAAAAACCATTAATAGATTCAGCAGTTTTTAAAACTTTTGCATTATCTATATTTACACTTCCTCCATATAAAATATAAAATTGATCATCTTTATAACCTAGTTTATTCATTTGTTTTTTTATAGTAGAATTCATTTCAGAAATATCTTCAACCGTTGCGCTTTGCCCAGTTCCTATAGCCCAAATAGGCTCATACGCAATTATAATTAAATTTGTATCTATGTTTTTTAAACAAGCAGATAATTGATTTGATATTAATAATTTACCTTCATTATTTTCTCTCTGAACCAATGACTCTCCAACACACAAAATAGGAGTAATGCCAAATTCAATAAGCAATTTAATTTTTTTATTAATTTGGCTATCTGACTCGCTGTACAATTGTCTTCTCTCTGAATGACCAACTATGCAGTAGTTTGGTTTTACATCTTTTAACATTTCAACAGAAATATCTCCTGTAAATGCTCCATATTTTTGATCACTTACGTTCTGAGCACCAAACGATAGTTTTGATGCATTTTTATATCTGCTTATTGTATCAAATTTCGCTAATGTTAAAAAAGAAGGACAAATAACAACTTCTATATCGTTTTTGATATTAATATTTGAAAGAAATTTGTCTAAAAATAACTCACTTTCTTCAAAATTTTTATTCATTTTCCAATTTGCTATATACAGTAATTTATTCATTTTTTAGTGCCTCGAAAGAATCCATAGTATCACCACTCAACAATTTAAGGGATGCTCCTCCCCCTGTTGAAATATGTGAAAACTTTGAATATTCATTTTTGTTAATCATTGAACCAGTATCTCCTCCACCTATAATACTTATTAAATTTTCTTTCTCCATAACTTTTATAGAATTAATAATTTCTTTGGTTCCATTTGAGAAGTCTTCTATTTCAATAACTCCCATTGGACCATTCCAAATAACTATATCAGTTTTTTCCGAAATAATCGTAGTAAACAACTTAATTGTTTCTATTCCAATATCTACCGCATAATCATTATCCTCAATATTCGAAAATTTTAAATTTCTAACATTTTCTCTATTTTCCAAATCTGTTGTACACACATAATCAGTTGGCAATATAATATCCGTATCACATGTACGGGCTAAAATTTCCTTTGCGTAGTTAACATAACTCTGTTCATGTAAAGATTTACCAATATTAAACTCTTTTGCTTTTAAAAAATTATTAGACATAGCGCCACCAATTAAAATATTATCTGCCACGCCTAAGAATCTATCAAGAATTTTAATTTTATCAGAAATTTTTGCGCCACCAAGAATTAAGGTTAATCGTTTTTCGCTGGCTTTTATAATATCACTAAGATACTTTTTTTCTTTTTTAATAAGAAAACCATATCCTTTATGATTAAAAAACTTACAAACACCTACATTGGAAGCATGACTTCTATGAGAGGTACCAAAGGCATCATTCACAAATATTTCGCCATGCATTGAAAGCTTATGAGAAAAATCATAATCACATTCTAACTCTTCTTTGTGAAACCTTAAATTTTCTAAAAGAAGAATCTGACCAGCTTTTAAATCATTCGACTTGCGGATAGAATCATCTGAAACACAATCTGTAGCAAAGAAAACTTTACCTGAATAAATTTTATTTAAATATTCAAATACTGGTAATAATGAATAATTTAAATCACAAGAATTTGGACGACCAAAATGAGACATTAGGACTACTTTACAATTATTATTTAAGCAATAATCTATAGTTTCAAAACTAGCATCAACTCTCAATGTATCTCTTATAACACCATTAACTATTGGGACATTATAATCAACTCTTATTAATACCGTTTTATCTTTTATATCTAAGTCTTTAATGCTTATCATATATATTACCCCGGAGGCCAGTTCATTTTTCTACCACCTATTAAATGTAAATGAATATGATTAACAGTCTGTCCTCCATAATCATTACAATTCATAACCAATCTATAGCCTTCTTTATGAATATCTAACTGCTTTGCAAGCTTTTTTGCAATTAGAAAAAGTCCACCAAAAATTTCCAATTCATCTTCTTGCATATCATTAACTGACGGAATCTCTTTTTTAGGTATAATTAATATATGTACTGGAGCTTGAGGGGCAATATCATTAAATGCTAAAAAACTCTCGTTTTCATAGACTATTTCTGCGGGGATATCCTTGTTGATAATTTTAGTAAATATGGTAGACATTTTATATTTTAGCTATTTAGAATCTTCAAATTCAGCATCTTTAACATTATCCTTACTTGGAGGCCTAAATTTACTTTTACCTCTATTTTTCCTTTTAACATTATTATTTTTTAATATTATAAACAGCTGCAAACATAAATAAGCAAATAATAAAGCTATAACAATTCTGATCATTAGATGGCAGGATTAAAAAACTTAGTGCCTGAGAATGGCGTTCTAATCACATCTAAAACTTGCTTTAAATCATCCTTATTATTAACAAAATCTATATTGTTTGAATTTATTAAAAGTAAATTACTTTTATCGTACGAAAGGAAATATTGATTATAGATTTCATTTAACTGACTCAAATATTCCCAGTCAATATCCTTTTCATAATCTCTTCCTCGACTTTTAATATTTTCCATTAACCTATCAACATCAGATTGTAAAAATATAACTAAATCAGGAGGAGTAATATTTTTCTCAAAAATATTAGCAAGTTTTTTATATAAAATCATTTCATTATCGTCAAGACTAGTCTGAGCAAATAATTTATCTTTAGCAAACATATAATCCGATACAATTTTATCTGCAAACATATCGATTTGCTGTAAACGTAGTTGCTGGTAATATCTTGATATAAGGAAATTTATTTGTGTTTGAAATGCCCATCTTTTTCTATCTTGATAAAATTCTTTTAAAAAAGGATTATCTTCAAATTCTTCCAAAACTAGCCGTCCCTGAATTTCCTCAGATAATATTCGAGCAAGACTCGTTTTACCTACTCCAATAGTACCCTCAACTGCTATATGATAGATCTTTTTCATTTATTTTATATTTACACTGCCTAATTTTATCACTTTTTTTATCCAATTCCTTAATCAAATCTTCTATTTTTTTGTCATTTCCAGGAATTACGATATTTCCTTTTAGTTCAAACAAAGGATTCAAAACAAATTTTCGCTCGAAAATTCTAGGATGCGGTACCCTCAAATTTTCTTCGTTAATTATTTCACTATTATAAGTTAATATATCGATATCTATTGTTCTAGGTTGATTTCTAGAAAGACTCCTAACTCTACCCATATTTTTTTCAATTAATTGATTATTCTTTAACAATTTCAGAGGTTTTAAAGTAGTTTCAATTTCTATTACACAATTAATATAATCTTGCTGATTTAAATTATACATTGGAGAACTTTCATACAAAGAAGATACCGCTACTACTTTAATATTTTTACAATTATTTATTGAATGTATACAATTTTGAATATTTTTTTTTCTATTTCCTAAATTTGAACCAAGAGAGAGTAAAGAAACCTTAACCATACGAGAATTATTCATTAATCTTAATTTAAGTATTGTAATTAATATATTTAACCTCAACATATGGCACAGACATGCCTTGAGGGTTATTTTTTCTAACTACAACAGATACTGAATATATTTCTTTATAAACTTTACTTGTATTTCTAGTTAAGTCATATGGGATGGTAGATATTTTTGCTGACAAATCTTCCAATAGATCATATCTTATATCATTGAAAGTTTTTTTTATCTCACTTTCAATCTCAACGTAATCAATTGTATTTATCAATCCATCTGGGTTTTGTGGTTCAATTGTAATAACCATATTTAACTCAAATTCTTGACCTTTTTCTTTCTCCTGATCATAACAACCATGGTAACCAAAAAGTTTTAGTTGAGGTATTTTAATAGTAAATCTATTTCCTTTCATTTTTTTGTCATAATCACTAATGTTTCAAATCCTCTGCGAGGCTTAATAGATTTTATATTTTTGTCTATTTTTTTAATAACAAAGCTATCACCAAACATTGAAAGTGTTTCTTCTAGATTAACATAAAAAGGAGGACCACCACTCTGTTCCACTCTTTTTTTTACAGGGAAAAATAGTGCAATAAATTGTCCATTTTTATTCAATATTTTTGAAACTAACTTAACATACTCCAATCTTCTTGAGGGCATTATTGCACAAAAACAAGTATATTCAAGAACGATGTCAAAAAAATCTGGATACATATTAGGAAGATTAAAAATATCAGCATTTATTGGGTTTAAGGTGTCAATATTATATTGACTTTTTATCTTAGACAAATATTCGATTGGCTTGGATGCGAAATCTATAGAATACACATTATGCTTTTTATTCGACAAAAATATTGAATCTCTGCTGTAACCGCATCCTAAAATAGCAATTCTTTTTCTAGTAGAATGATCTATAGAATCAATTAGAGCAGGGGTAGTAGTTTTGGTATCCCAGGGGATATTATCATCAATATATCTTTCCTGCCAGAAATCAGGAGTATCTACATTCATTAACTATCTATTTTTAATATATTTTTTGCTGAAGGCCCTCTACTTGTCTGGTGAAAATCAAACTTTACAGAGTCGCCAAGATTAATTTTTTGTCCAGGTCGAACATTTGAAATATTAAAAAAATAATCATCACCATCTTGAGCCTGTATAAAACCCCACCCATTTGAGGAATCTAAGTGTTTTACTGTACCATTAAGCATCTTTAGAGTCTTCTAAATTATTATTGAAACCAATTTTTTTCTGATCTAAAACGCCTTCAAAATCAAAGCCTTCTTTATTGGGGAAATGCATAATTGTCTGAATATTTGACCATGGAATTAAAAAAACGCAATCAATTTCTTCTTTTTTACCGTTTTGGAGGTCATATTTTAAACCTGGATGCTCAACCCATAGCCCCATATGGTCATGTCCTTTAACCTTAAAATGACCACCTTGCTGCTCAATATCTAGTACATCTATTTTTTCTCTTAATGATACATAAACGATATCATTAATAATAAATTCCATAGTATAATATTTTGAAGACATTAAATTGAAATAAACATAGTTAGTTTAAATGAGAGCTTTAATTGTTTTGATTTTCTTTAAATCTTCTATATTCGTCTTCGCTCATAAAAGATTTTTCTTTAATCATATCAACTTTTTTCTCTAAAGCATTAACAGACTCATTAAGTGGTTCAAGACCATTATTTATTTTTAGTATTTGATCTCCATTTTTTTGAATTTGCTTTTTTAGCTTTTTATTTTCTTTTGATATAGTTTTATTGATTTTTCTATCATCAGATTTTCGTCGGCTAGTTTCACTTTTCAAATCACTTTCAAGAACAGCAATATCTCTTTGAGTATCTCTTTTGTATTCATCAAACGCAATCTGATGATTAGATAATTCTACTTTTAATGAATCAGCTTTATACATCATGTAAAGAATTTTATTATCTTGTCGCCTAATAATATTATCCAATTGATTTTGTTTATCCTTATTTTGATCTAGTGCTGAGTAATTTTTTCTTATCTCAGAACCAGTATTTCCTCTATCAATTAGCCAATATCCTAGTTGAGATACTAATAATAAAACAGATATTACCCATAGAATTCTAATTTGCATATTTAACTATTTTCTCCTTCTTCCATTTCTGCTAGTTTAATTTCCCAATCAGAAATTAGGTCACCTTTTTTTTCAGATATGACATTTTTTCCTTTTCTCATCAAATCTATAACTGACTGCTTTTTATCTTCATCTTTTTTAAGACTTTCAAAAAGCTCTTTAACTTCATCCTCAAAATCATTAATCGTATTATCTAATCTACGAAATAGCTCATCCAACAAAAGTTCGCCATACTGATCTCCGACCTTTTCAACAAGTTCGGTTATTTTATCTGATATATAAGTATTTTCTATTTCTGTTTCTTTCTGCATTTTATTATCACATTTAATAGGATTAAATTATAAAAACAATCACACCATTAATGAAAGATAAAAATATAATTAATCATTTCCCATTTATTTTATCATTTTTTGATTCGTATTTTTCATTTATCTCATCATCAAAATTTACTCCACTATCATTATCGTCTATTTGATTAATATCCGCGTCTAAAAGTTCATCATTGTGATTCGTAAAAAAATTTAATACTCCATTTAAAAAATACTTCATTGAAAATATGACAACTATTGAAGATATTGTAGATACATAAAAACCCATCCCGATTAAAATTGGCATAAAAACAAATAACATGTAAGTGATTAATTGCTGATCACTTTTAATTCTTCTATTTAAACAAAAACCTAAAAAAATAAATAAAGATAAAATAAATACTAGAAGCATTTCATTTGATGTATCAGAAAGGCTATTTGCAACGGTTATCATTGATACAATGATAATAGATAAGGTAGAAAAAAAACTCAATTCACCTTCGCTGCTATTTTTATTATTCAGGTAGTATATAATGAAACTTAACGCAGCTGTTAAAACAACGTTAAATAAAAAAATAATATAATAACCAAAAGTTGCAATCATACTTTATAAATGAACATCAAATTTTAACTTAAACTTACCAAAATTTAATAGCGTCATAACTGGCTGTCCTAATAAATTGTAATCAGGAACAAATCCCCAGGACCTTGAGTCAGAACTCCCATTTCGATTATCTCCAACCATAAAATAGTAATCATGTGTTAAAATATAGTCAGACTTTTCAGAAAGAGCAGTGCCATCAATTAAAATCTTATCGAATAGGTCTTTCTTTAAAATTTTATTAATTTCTAAGCTTACATTATAATCGTAAAGATTTTTATAATTATAAAACTCTAGCGCTAATTCCATAACATTATTTCTTAAATCATTTGGCAATTCTTCAAAACTAAAAATTGCATCAAGAATACTATAATGACTATATAAATCTATAACTTTTTTTCTTAAATCTTCTTCTTCTTCTGACAACTCTTCTTTTTTTAATATCTCTTCAAGCTTTTTCACTTGCTCGCTAAGTGCAGAAGGATCCAGACTATGAATTACCTCAAAATCAAATGTAGGCGGTGGTATTTTACCAATGTTAAGATTCATAATTCGCCGCCAGTTGTCTGAAATAATCGTATTTAATTTGCTATTTAAATCATTCTTTTTTTCCCAGTAATCTTTATTCAAGTTTTTATATTGACTATTTGAGAATATTTTTCGCTCTTTCTCAATATTGTAGGTGAAAAAATCTTTTAATGATATCTTACCATTTTCTATATCATCATTCACAGTGTTTATAATATTTTTAGACCTATTTTTTAGCATTAGGTCAGTATCAACATTTGACAGATATATTATAAAAGATAATAAAGATAAATACAAAATTAGCTGAGAAGAGTTATTCAGATTAAATCTAGATCCTTCACTATTAGAAATTTCCTTAAATAAAGAAAAAATCTTCCATACAATGAAACCAATTATTGCAAGAACAATATACATGTTCATACTTTTTACGAATCCCCATATAGTCATTGAGGTATCAAACATTTGCTCATTGTCAAACTTATGAAACTGGTATTTTTTTGAAGGCTCTAAGCTATTATAATCAAGCTTTTTTTCATCTAGATTATAAATAGAGCCTAAATCACCTATACTATCTCCTCTTAGGGATATGTTATAACCATCAAGCAGAAGAAGCATTAAATTGGAAAACAAATCAATGTTTTCGTCATTAAAATCTATTTTCATACCTTTATATGGAACTTGAAAACTTATATTATCACGATCAATATATTTTGCATTTCCTAATGAATCTGAAATAGGGTTGTAATATGAGAAAATTTCAGAATATTTATTGTGCTGGAATGTAGAAAACTCTTTTTCTGTGGGCCTTGGATCTTCAATCAATGAAGCTCTTTCTTTTTTAATTCTAGATTTTTCAGGATACGTCAATTCTTGTCTGTAAATAATAGAATCTTTAGTATCCCCTATACTTATTTTTCCACCTTTAATCTCTATAAATTGCTTAGGTAGACCTATAGTTCTTTTAACATATTTATGCATGTCATCGTAAGGAAATTCAAATACAGTAATATCTCCGTTTTGTACACTTTTAAATTCAGGTAATCGTGTATTAGGTATATATGAACCAATTCTTGAGAATGGGACACCTATCCAATTTGGTGTCCTTAAACCATAAATAAATTTATTTCCAATGACTAAGTCTCTTTCTTCAATTGTATCCAGCATTGAACCTGTAGGCACCACATAAATCTCTAAAATAGTTGTTTTAACAAACCATGCGATTAGGATTAGTAGTATAAAATTTCTAATGCTTTTTAAGGTTTTTGAATTCATTAGTAACCTATAGCTTGTCCATTTCTTCTATCATCGCTGACTCCATAAAAAAGATTTAACTTTTTATCATACATTATACAATTTGCCTCACCAATAGAACGTTTGATTCCAATATCATGTCCGTATTCCTCAAGTTTATCAATGACATGTGGCGAAAATCTTGAATCTTCAATAGTAATTTTATCAGGAAGCCATTGATGGTGCGTCCTTGGAGATTCAACTGCATCCTTAAGAGACATATTATAATCTATAACATTTGAAATAATTTGTGCGACAGTAGTAATAATCGTCGACCCTCCCGGAGAACCTACAACCAAAAACAAATCTCCTTCTTCATCTTCAATAATTGATGGAGACATAGAACTTAACATCCGCTTATTTGGAGCGATTGAGTTTGCCCAACTACCAACTAAACCATATTTATTTGGGTGTCCTGGTTTGATCGAAAAATCATCCATTTCATTATTTAGTAAAAACCCCGCATTATCAACGGTTATACCAGATCCGTACCAGCCATTTATAGTTGTAGTAACACTAACTGCATTGCCCCACTTATCTACGACTGAATAATGAGTAGTTTCTTCCTTTTCAGTATTTATTGTTTTAAATGGAATTATATCTTCTGAATTAGTAGATTTACAACAATCTATATCACTTGCTTTAAATGCCGCGTAAGCATCACTAATCAAAGAATCTATTGGAATTTCTATAAAGTCCATATCTCCTAAAACCTCAGCTCTGTCTGCATATGCTCTTTTCTCAATCTCAGACATATAGTGAATATGATCTGCACTATGAAATGAGATTGATGACAAATCAATTGTTTCTAACTGATTTAAAATCTCAGCCAATACGACGCCACCTGATGAAGCAGGAGGCATTGTTATGACTTTATTATCACGATAATAAAATTCAATCGGATTTCGTTCAACTGGCTGATAATTAATTAAATCAAGATGTGTAATTAAGCCATTTGTCCTATCCATGCAGTTAACTATCATATCAGCTGTTTTACCTTTATAAAACTCTTTGTAACCATATGATGAAATTCGTGATAGAGTATTAGCTAAATCTTCTTGTATAAACAAGTCTCCAACTTGATAACCATCAGCTTTAACAAAAATACTTCTGCTCTCAGGATCGTTCGATAGAAAATTTTTATAATATGGACTATTGAGTAACATATAATTCAAATAATCAATTTCATGTCCATAACGAGCAACTTTAATTGAAGGGGTAATTAGAGAAGACCACCTTTTAGAACCATATTTTTCATGGACATAACCTAAACCTGCAACAGTTCCAGGTACACCAACCGC
>Ga0310343_10000656_pt1 | contig 16752 bp, 17 predicted proteins | sample HC15DNA2025_MG_FD_203519 | JGI IMG/M metagenome (GOLD analysis project Ga0310343, IMG submission 203519) | Marine microbial communities from station ALOHA, North Pacific Subtropical Gyre - HC15-DNA-20-25_MG | ecosystem: Environmental > Aquatic > Marine > Oceanic | place: Pacific Ocean: North... | reverse complement strand
ACCTTCCTTATTCCTGCAGAGCTGGAGCATGTTCAACATGTGCTGGAAAAGTTACTTCAGGTAGTGTTGATCAATCAGATCAAAGTTTCTTAGATGACGACCAACTAGAAGCTGGTTTTGTTCTTACATGTGTTGCTTATCCAACATCTGACGTAACAATTACAACTCATGCAGAGGAAGAATTGTATTAATTATAAAAAATTAACTTTTCTAAGTTGATTATCCATTATTTTTCTGCCACCCTCTATTAAGGTGGCTTTTTTATTGTGAATGAATAAATTTCAATTTTTCAAGACTGGCAGTGTTCAATCAAGTTATGGAGGGCAGTATAGTTATAAGGTAATTGGACCATGTTGCAGGCTATATGATAGAGAAGAGTTACCATGGCCCTGCTCAAGGCTTGCTTGGAGAAGTAAGGAGCCTAGTTGGAGAAGAATAGGTTCTAGGTTCGTTGCTGATATGGCTTCAAGAAAATGCCCGTCTTACTCAGTACAGATTTTGGAGCCTGGATCAAAACCCGTGGAGACAGTTATAACTCTTTTTTCAATGAAATTTTCCTATGATATACAAGAATGGTGGTATAGCAAAAAACCAGGCTCAAAAGAGCCTGGTAATATCTTCCCTTCTGAAGTTAGTTAGTTTTAAATATTATGCTTTTGGCTTTGGAGGCATATAACCTTTTAAGCCGGTGCATTCAAGACTATCAATTGTATCAACTCCAGTTTGTGAGTTAGTTCCACTAGCTCTTTCACATAGTGATTTTCTCTGAGAAAGATCAAGATTTGCATCAGTAAAGTCTGCACCATCAATAATTGCTCCATCAAAAACACTTTTCATTAGCTCACCATTGGTAAGATTTGCATCTGTAAAATCAGCATTATCGAAGCGTGTTGCATATGCAATGAGGTCAGTCATATTGGCTCCTTTAAAACTAGAGTTTTTTGCAGTTGTTACGCTCATATATGCACCTTGAAGATTGGCTTCTCCTAAATCTTGATTAGATAAATCATATTTAACATATTCAGTATTATGAAGGTCGGCACCGTGAAGATCATCTTTTAGTACGTCAACTGATGAAGGATCACTAGGATATAGTGCGTTTGCAGAGATTGGATTAATAAGTAAACCAATAATTAATGGAAGAAAAATAAATAGTCTTTTACAAGACTTATGTAGTGATGAAAAAATAGAAACCATTTCGATCGACATCAAATAGAAAAACCTAAGACTATTATTTCATGGGTTGGTCATTTACAACGCTCCTGCTAACGAACTGTTGCAGTTTATTTAATTTCTGTAGTTAGAAAATCTTTGGCAAGGTAAGTATTTGGGAAAACTTTTTGGGCCTCTTTAAGCAAATCGCTTGGTGTAATTGAATTTTTATTAGTGTATCTAGGACTTAAATGAGTAATGATTAATTTTTTTGTATTAGATAATAATGCTGTTTTCGCGGCCATAATTGTTGTGGAATGTAATTTTTCATAAGCCATGCTCTCATCCTCCTTAGAAAATGTTGATTCATGTACAAGTAAATCGGCATTTTTTGATAATGACACTGCTGATTCGCTAAAGACAGTATCTGTGCAATAAACAAAACTTTCACCCTCCCTAGGAGGTCCACAGAATTCTTTACCATCAAATATCCTCCCATCTGCTAATTCGACTTTTTTACCTTGTTGTAGTTCTGAATAAATTGGTCCAGGTGCTATTTTCATAGACTCTGCCTTTTTGATATCAAATATACCTGGCTTATCTTTTTCACTAACTCGATAACCATAAGCTGGTATTTTATGTTTAAGACATGCACAATTTACTTTTATTTTGCTGTTTTCAAAAAGAATTTTATTTTTTGATGCAAAATTTTCAACTTCTACAAAATGCAATGGGAACGACAATTTACAAAAGCTGCTCTTAAGTGCAGTATTTATAAAACTTCGTAACTCTGAAGGACCGTAAATTTCAATACCCTTACTATTCCCTGATAAACCTAAGGTAGCCAAAAGTCCAGGTAATCCATAAATATGATCTCCATGCATATGAGTAATAAATATTTTCTTGATATGTGAAGATTTAATATTGCTTTTCATTATTTGATGTTGTGTTCCTTCGCCACAATCAAAGAGCCATACTTCTGATGACTGAGATAATTTAAGTGCTAAGGAAGAAACATTTCTCGTTAAGGATGGAACTCCTGAACTTGTTCCTAAGAATGTGATATTCACTTATTATGATATTTTTATTTTTATATCTGGATTAAATCTAGACTTTTAGTCAAACTTAGGCAAATTAAGAATTTGTTTTTTAAACAAAGTGATACTTAAATTAAAAAAAAATTTCAGTAAATTTTTCCTGATTAATGTTTTTTTTATTTGTGTTTTTTGGAATGAAACTGTTTTTGCCTCTAGAGAGCCAACAATTAGAGTTTTGATATCAAAAAAAAATAACTTAAGGATTAGATCAGATAAATCAATTCCTTTAACAATAGATGGAAAAATTTTTTCAAGTAAAAAAATAAAAGGCTTAACTTTGAAAAATGAGAAAAATAAAAGAATTTTTTATTTTGATAAGAATAAACAAAAAAAATATGACTTAAAAAGTAATCAACAATTTCAAATTAGATCTTCTGATGGAAGAGGTATCTGGGTGGGTCAGAAAAGATTTTCAGGTAAACTTAATCTCTTTGTACTTGATTCCGAAATATTGGTAGTGAATGTTTTAGGAATTGAAAAATATCTAAGTAGTGTGGTTGGTTCAGAGATGCCAACAAAATGGCCGATGGAAGCATTAAAAGCACAGGCAATTGCTTCAAGAACTTACGCTTTAAAGCAAAAGGGAAATAATTTATTTGACATAGATTCTACACAGCAAAATCAAGTCTATAATGGCTTAGAGTCAAGAACTTATAAAACTATCAAAGCAGTTAAAAGTACAAGATCTTTGGTTTTGACATATAAAAATAAATTAATTAATGCTTTGTTTCATAGCAGCTCAGGTGGCATGACAGAAAATAGTCAAGATGTATGGAAGAATAAATATCCATATTTATCAAGTGTGAAAGATTTTGATAAAAATAATCCAAAATTTAGATGGCAAAAAAAATTTTCGAATAATGAATTAACAAATTTATTTCCCAAGATTGGAGGTTTAAAAAATATAGAGATTCTAGATATTACAAGTACAGGGAGGGTAAAAAATGTAAAGCTGATTGGTGCTTATGGTTCTGATCAAATGTCTGGGGTAGATTTAAGAAAAAGATTAGACCTCAACAGTAATTTTGTGAGATTTAAATTTTTGGAGGAAGAATTAAATAAAAAATTTCCTAAGAAAAAAGGTTTAATAGTTTTTGGACAGGGATCTGGACATGGAGTAGGAATGAGTCAATGGGGTGCTAAAAATATGGCTTCTAGAGGCCTAAAAGCTGAAAGAATATTAAAACATTTCTATAAGGGTGTGAAGATTAAACCTTTTAGAAAAGATTACCTTTAAAAATTATTTTGCGTTAAGAACTAACTTTGGATTTAGGTTAGTTTGTTCTTGATTTAAGAAGCCTATTCCTAGCAATGTTTCCCTTTTATCTATTACCTTTATGGGTTTTTTATAATCAAAAGTTTCGCTTTCTTTTAAGTTGTCAATTTCAAATTTAATTACTCTTCCGGTTGTCCAAAAATTGATTTGTTCCTCTTTGGTTAAGACAAATGTTGAAATGTGATTAAGAGCAGAAATTGTTGGAATAATTAAATTTGTCACGTTTTTTTCGTCTTTTACGTTTTCAATATCAGATATTCTTATAGAGTTTTGTTCATCAAATCCACAAGCTGAAATTCTTTTTAGTTGTAGAAGACAACCCTCGGAATTAAGAATTTCCCCTATATCTCTCGCAATTGATCTTATGTATGTGCCAGCGGAACATTTAATTTTTATTTCTATGATTCCGTTTATTTGGTCCCATTTTTTTAAAATAAGCTCTTCTATTTCTACTTCTCTTGGTGCTAATTCAAAATTTTCATTATTAAAAGATCTTTTATAAGCTCTCTCACCATTGACATGCACACTAGATACTTTCGGAGGAATTTGTTTAATTATTCCTCTAAAATTATTTAAATATTGATCTAATTCCTCATTACTAATTGTAGGCCAACTTTTTTGATTAATTATTTCGCCGTGAATATCATCAGTATTGGTTCTTATCCCTAATTTAATTTTTCCTAGATAAGTTTTCCCCTGAGGAAGATATTGAATGAATCTTGTTGCACTGCCTATTGCGACTGGTAATGTTCCGGTAACTTCTGGATCAAGCGTTCCTGTATGCCCCACTTTTTTTGTATTTAGTATTTTCCTTATTTGTCTAACACAATCATGGGAGGTACAACCTTTATCTTTATTAATTACTAAAAACCCATCTTTAGTGTCCATTTTTAATATTAAGAATACTTTGAGAAGAATTTATTGCCATTCTATGATTTGTTTATTGATATTTAAAGGTAAAAAATTGGATAACAATAATCTCATTTTAAAAGAGTTTTTAGATAATGCTTTTAATTTGAAATTACATTTAATGGAATTTTTATCTATAAAAGAATGCGATTTAGATGAATTTCTAGCAAATGCAAAGATGAATTTGGCAAATTTACATCCTGGAGATGCTCTTAGTGATGTTTCAGATTTTTATACTGAGATTGTTGGAGATAGACATGTAGCAGATCTAGCTGCTTGGCATATTTCAAGCAAGGATTATATTGCCGATACTCTAAAACTTCAGCAGAGATTTTCTAAAGAGCTTGTTTTAGATTTTGGAGGAGGGATTGGTACTCATGCCTTAGCTAATGCTATGTCTTCAAAAGTTGAGCATGTTTTTTTTGTTGATATTAATCAAACAAATAGAAATTTTGTTGAATACAGGGCTAGGGAATTAGGCGTTGAAAAAAAGCTGACTTTTTGTAAGACAATTTTAGATACACAAATATCTAAATTTGATACTATTGTTTGTCTTGATGTTTTGGAACATCTTGCAGATCCAGCTTCTCAAATTGAAATCTTCAATAAGTTTATGGACTCTAATTCTATTGCTTTATTCAATTGGTATTTTTTTAAAGGTGAAAGAAATGAATATCCATTTCATATAGACGATAGTCAAATTGTTGAAAAGTTTTTTAAAACTCTTCAATCAAATTTTATAGAAGTCTTTCATCCCATGCTTATAACTACAAGGGCTTATAAGAAAATTAAATAACTATATTAACTCGCTTTCTATTTCTTAAATTTCTTTTAATGCTTTCGAAACTGACGATTCCTTCTTTTAGAGCAAAAAGGGTGTCATCTTTTCCTTTGCCAACATTGATTCCTGGTAAAAATGATGTTCCCCTTTGGCGAATTAGAATTGATCCAGCAGTTACTTTTTCTCCACCGTAAGCCTTTACTCCCAATCTTTTGGAATTTGAATCCCTACCGTTTCTTGTAGAACCTGTTCCTTTCTTATGTGCCATTAGAAATGATTAATTTGTAGATTTTTCAGATTTTGGTTTAGTTTCCTTTTTAACAGTTTCCTTTTTTGAAGTAGACTTAGGAGAACTTTTACCTATTGCTATAGATTTTACCATAACTCTTGTGAGTTCTTGTCTATGACCCATCTTTTTTCTTGTCTTTTTTTTCGGACGCATTTTATAAACTAGAATTTTTTTATCTCTTTTATGCGAAACTACCTCTAATTCAATTTTTGCATCTTTAATATAAGGTTTACCAATTGTAATGGAGTTTTTATCTTTTAAAAGTAAAACTTTTTCTAGTGTTATTTTATCTTTTTCTTTTGCATTTAACCTGTCGATGTCATAGTATCTGTTAACTTCAAACCAAAATTGTTGACCGGAAGTTTCTGCTATTGCGTACAATTCACTACTTTTATATGAATTGTTTGAAGAGGGTTTTGAATTTGTCATGTCTTAGAGACGCTATTAGGCTCAAATTTATAATTTGATTAAGCCAAATAAGCAATCATAATTATTTGTTTATTTTCTTATTTTGTAGTGTAATAAGTCAAGGGTTGTTTTAAATCTTTTATATCAATTTGAGGAGCAATAACAATGGCAGCAAGAAAAACATATATTTTAAAACTCTATGTTGCTGGAAATACTCCTAATTCGATGAGAGCTTTAAATACCTTAAGAGAAATATTAGAAAATGAATTTAAGGGAGTTTATGCTTTAAAGGTTATCGATGTACTTAAACAACCACAACTTGCAGAAGAAGATAAGATTTTAGCTACCCCAACATTAGCTAAAATTTTACCTCCACCAGTGAGAAGAATAATTGGTGATCTTTCAGATAGAGAAAAAGTTTTAATAGGTCTAGATCTGCTTTTTGATGAATTAACAGAAACTGAATATAGTGGAGATAAATAACATATAAAAAAATTTTAAAATTAAAGATAAATTATATATTTATTTTTAATTTAGAGTTCTTTAGCACAAACTATGAAAGATAAGAAATTTGGCAAATCAAATAAAATGCAAGTTCAAAAATTGCCTACTGGCATAGAGGGATTCGATGATGTTTGCAGAGGTGGATTGCCTGTATCTCGAAGTACACTTGTTAGTGGTACATCAGGAACTGGTAAAACAGTTTTTTCGCTTCAATATTTACACCATGGAATTTGCAATTTTGATGAGCCCGGGATCTTCATTACATTTGAGGAGTCACCTCTAGATATTATTAGAAATGCTGCAAGCTTTGGTTGGGATTTACAAGAATTAATTGATCAAAATAAACTTTTTCTTTTAGATGCCTCTCCTGATCCAGATGGTCAGGACGTTGCAGGCAACTTTGACTTGTCTGGTCTTATTGAGAGAATAAGTTATGCAATTAGAAAATATAAAGCTAAAAGAGTTGCAATAGATTCAATAACTGCGGTTTTTCAACAGTATGATGCAATTTACGTTGTAAGAAGAGAAATTTTCAGACTCATAGCAAGATTAAAAGAAATAGGAGTAACAACAGTCATGACTACAGAAAGGGTAGATGATTACGGACCTATTGCTAGGTATGGAGTAGAAGAATTTGTATCAGATAATGTTGTTTTGTTGAGAAATGTACTTGAGTCAGAGAAGAGAAGAAGAACTCTAGAAGTTTTGAAGTTGAGAGGCACTGTACATATGAAAGGAGAATATCCATTCACTATGGGAGCAGATGGTATAAGTGTATTTGCACTTGGAGCAATGAGATTAACACAGAGATCCTCAAATATAAGGATTAGTTCTGGAGTTAAAGATCTTGATGATATGTGTGGTGGAGGATATTTTCAAGATTCGATTATCCTCGCTACAGGAGCAACTGGTACAGGCAAGACAATGCTAGTATCAAAATTTGTGGAAGATGCTTATAACAACTCTGAAAGAGCAATACTTTTTGCATATGAAGAATCCAGGGCTCAATTGCTTAGAAATGCAACTAGTTGGGGAATAGATTTTGAGAAGATGGAAAGTGATGGGCTATTAAAAATCATTTGTGCATATCCTGAATCAACTGGTTTGGAGGACCACTTGCAAATTATAAAAACGCAAATTAATCAATTTAAGCCAAAAAGAATGGCAATAGATTCTCTTTCTGCATTAGCCAGAGGTGTAAGTTTAAATGCATTCAGACAGTTTGTAATTGCAGTGACTGGTTATACAAAACAAGAGGAGATAGCAGGCTTTTTTACTAATACTGCAGAAGAATTTATGGGAAGTCACTCTATAACTGATTCTCATATATCAACGATTACGGATACAATATTACTGCTTCAATATGTAGAAATAAAAGGAGAGATGGCTAGAGCTTTAAACGTTTTTAAAATGAGAGGTTCATGGCATGACAAACGAATAAGAGAATTTATTATCACAAATAAAGGCCCTGAAATAAAAGATTCTTTTTCTAACTTTGAACAGATTTTTAGTGGTGCTCCTCATAGAGTAGTCCCTGATCAAAATGTGCAGAATATTTTTAAAGGTTTAGATAATAACTAGATTTAGTAATTACTGACTTCAGAACTTGAAAAATTATCTGTTTTATTAATAGTTTGAGTCAACAATTCGTCTTTATCAGATTGTGCTAATGCCAAATCAAACCAGAAGGTGGTTCCAACTCCTAGTTCGCTAGCCATTCGAATTTCCCCACCATGTTTTTCAATTATTCCTCTAACAATAGATAATCCCAACCCTGTTCCTTGCTCTGTATGAACGGAATTCTCTACTCTATAAAAACGGTCAAAGATCTTTTCTTGATCAGCTTGAGAAATGCCTGAACCTGAATCGGCAATTTCAATTCTTACTTTTGGTAGTGGTGAAACTAACTCGCATTGAGGTGCTTCATTATTGTTATTACTTGGAGGAAAAGCGGGACAGGAATCTGGCCAAGTATAAGCTCTTATTATTAGGTTGCTATTTTTTGGACTAAATTTTAATCCGTTTCCTAGCAAATTATCAAAAACTTGTAAAAGTAAATCAAAATTTCCGAGAATTGGAGGTATGGTTTCTTCTATATCATGTGCCAATGAAACATTTTTTTCAGTAGCGTTAAGTCTATAATTTCTGAGAGTCTGTTCTATTGCGGGTTTAATATCCATCTCCTCTAGTTGAATTATTTTTCCTGATTCTAATCTTGATAAATCTAATACATCATTAACTAGCCTTGTAAGTCTATCAGTCTCTGAATTTGCAATACCCAGAAATTCCAGTTGTTCTTCATTTGAAAGCTGATCTTTTAAATCATGCAAGGTTTCAACATAACTTTTTATATTAAAAAGTGGTGTCCTTAATTCGTGCGAAACATTACTAATAAATCTGTTTTGTGCAGCATTAAGTTCCACCTCTCTTGTTAGATCTTGAATTGTTACGGCAATACCTTTTAATTCAACTTTGTTTGTATCTAAAACTGATTGCAAAACAATTCTTAAAGTTCTTGCTGGTTCTCCTAAGCTAAACCTTAAATCATCTTTCTCTTTTTCTCTATTTAGAATAGAGTCTATATTTGAATGTAAGTCATTGGATAAAATTTCGGGGATCTCATTTAGAAAATATTTTCCTTCTAAGAATCTTCCTTCCCAACGGAATAATCTTTTTGCTGTTGGATTAGTAAGAACAATCTTCCCTTGGGAATCCAATAAAATTGCACCATCAGCCATAGTAGCTATTAGTGATTGCTGCTTTACTTGAGCAGCTTTAAGTTCTTCAATATTTGCCTCATCATAGTTTTCTAACTGAGTGGCCATTCGGTTAAAACCATTTAAAAGTTCTCCTAAATCTCCTGTCATAGGTAAAGAAATTCTTGATTTAAAGTTTCCTTTTGAAATTTCCCTAACACCCCTCACTAATTCTCTTACAGGTCTAGTAATTGTTAGTGCATTGAATACAGCTCCAAGTATTACTAAAACCCAAATAGAGATGAAAACTGCTATGGTAATTTCTCTTGTTAGTGCAGCACTAGCCAAGGCTTTTTTGTTAGGTGTTACTCCTAAAGCCAAAGTTCCAAGGTATTTCCCTTTCCAAAGCATTGGAACAAATACATCTGTTACTTGACCCTGAGGAGTCACGTGCTGCCTAACCAAAGGGAATTGTGGTCTTTTTTTTAATTCTGATGGGAGTTTTAACCTTCTAGTGAGCTGAAATTGACTATCTGAACTTGTTGGAGTGGCACTAATTGGTATTCCAAGTTGAACTATATCTTCAGCATCTGTAAAAAATATATAACGTAGATTTCGACTTGATCTCCAAAACTTTTCAGCTACATTTGAAATTTCTTTTTTTTGATTATTAGCAACTAATTCTGTTACATTTCCTGATAAAAGTAATCCAAGATCTCGAGCATATCTAGTATCATTCATTCCTGCATCCCGTTGAATACTATTGAGGGCAAAAAATGTTATTCCTGTCATGAGAAGACTAACGACGAGGGTAGCGATTGCTAATAATTTTGTTCTTAAACTAAACCCACTCCACCAAGCAAGAAATCTTTTTGCCCAATAGTTGTTATCAATATATTGATCATCAGGAATTCTATATTTTCTACTTTCTGACTTATTGGAATCTACCATAAGCTAATTCTCCTTAGTAAAGTTTTTTCTCACTTGATGACCTATATCATTTCTATAGTAAATGCCATCAAAATCGATTTGTCTGAGATTTTTGTATGCCCTATCAAAAACCATATCGAAATCTTTATCTTGACATACGATACTTAGAACTCTTCCTCCATCAGTTAATAATTCTCCCTGTTTATTAAGACGAGTGCCTGAGTCAAAAATTTGACAATTATTTGAATCAATCTTTCCTATTTTAATTGGAAATCCAGTTTCATATTCCTGAGGGTACCCTTTAGATGTCGCTATTACACAACCACTTACCTTCTTAGAAATATCAACTTTTTCATCACCATTTAAATTTCCCATTGAGCATTTTTCTAAAAGAAAAACAAAATTTTGATCCATCAAAGGCATTATTGTTTGACATTCTGGATCTCCAAACCTGCAATTATATTCTATAACTTTGGGCCCAGATTTCGTGATCATTAATCCAAAATAAATTACGCCTCTATAATCAATATTTTTTTTATTTAGTTCATCTATTGTGGGATCAATTATCTCATTGATAATCCTATCAAGGCAATCTTTTGTTAAAATTGGAGCTGGTGAGTAAGCTCCCATGCCTCCTGTATTTGGACCTTTATCTTTCTCATTGAGGCGTTTGTGATCTTGTGCAGTTGGGAGTAATACGTATCTATTCCCATCACATAGAGCAAAAACTGAAACTTCTGGACCCTGAATTTTTTCTTCTAAAACTACTATATCCCCAGAGCTTCCAAATTTACCATTAAAGATTGATTTTGCTGCTCTATAACATTCATCTTTTGAGTTGGGAATAAAAACACCTTTGCCTGATGCTAAACCATCCGCTTTAACCACGAGCTGTATAGATGATGAATTAATAATTTTTTTGGCTTCTTCAAGAGAATTGACTGTCCAAAATTGTGCAGTAGGTATATTTGCGTCTTGCATAAATTTTTTCGCCCAAGATTTGCTATATTCCAACTTTGCTCCATCTTTACCAGGACCAAATACTCTATAGTCTTTTTTGCGAAGGAAATCTGCTAATCCATTTGCTAGAGGTGTTTCAGGACCTATTATAATAAATTTAATTTTTAAAAATTCAAGCTTTTCGACTAATTCATTTTTATTATTTATGTTAATTCTTATTCTTTCACATTTATCTATTCTTTCGGATCCAGCGTTACCAGGAATTAGATAAACTCTTTTAACTAATTCATTTTTTTGAATAGCCCAAGCCAAAGAATTTTCTCTCCCGCCATTTCCAATTATTAAAATATTTTCTAGAGTATTCTTTCTCTTAGAACTTTTTGAATTAATACTCATAAGTTTGTTTTTTGAAGGTTATGAGGTTTCGATGAATAATCAGTTAAAATGAAATAAACTATTTAGAAGTTGATCTCTAATAAATATGTTAATTACAATTTTTACTTTTAGTAATCGTATGAGGTCTTAAATTAATGAATAATAAACATGAATTAATTTATGAAGGCAAGGCAAAAAAAGTATTTTCTCACGATGATGTTGATAAAGTATTAATTGAATTTAAAGATGATGCTACAGCTTTTAATGCATTGAAAAAGGCAAAATTTGAAGGGAAAGGCAAACTAAATTGTCTTATAAGTGCAAGAATTTTTGAACATCTTAAAAAGAATAATATTCCAACTCATTTTATTGAACTTAAAAATGAATGTACAATGATTGCGCAAAAAATAAAAGTAATACCTTTGGAAATTGTGCTTAGAAATACTGCATATGGTTCTTTATGTAAACAAACGACTATTAAATCAGGCACTAACCTTGCAAAACCATTAATTGATATTTATCTCAAAAATGATGACCTTAATGATCCGCTCATAACAAAAGATAGAATTGAATTAATGAATATAATAAGCTCCAAAGATTTAGATTTAATAATGAATTTAACTTTAAAAATTAATGAAATACTGAAGAGTTTTTTTAAAAATATCCAGCTTCACCTCGTGGATTTCAAGTTGGAGTTTGGCTATGATTTTAAAAATAAAATACTTCTTGGGGATGAAATAAGTCCTGACAATTGTAGATTGTGGGATCTAAATCAGAAAAATGATATAATTGTAAGTCTAGACAAAGACAGATTTAGAAATGATTTAGGTGGTTTAATTGAAGCTTATAGTGAAATAAACCGAAGAATAAACAAATTCATTTAACTTAATTCAAAAATTAATGCTTCACATCCCATAATTCAAAATACCATGCAAAAACATTTAAAATTGAGAAAGTTTTTTACAAATATTGCTTGTTCCCCTTTGATTTTGATTTCAAATAATTCAGAACTGGCGGCAATGTACTTACCTAATGAAGTTGATCAATTAATAACAAATTTAGAAATAAAAAAATTTAAAAATGGTTTATTTCAAGGAATTGATATTGAACAAGAAAAAGATTTCTTTATTGCAGAAAATAAAAAAAATATCAATCAAGAAAGAGTTCTTATCTCAGAAATAATTATCGAAGGGTGGGAAAATCATCCTGAAGGTAGAAAACTTGAATTAGCGGCATATGACTCTATGAGTATAAAGCCAGGAAGTATTGTTGATAATAAAAAATTAAATCAAGACCTAAATTCAATTTACGCTAGTGGTTGGTTTTCAGGAGTTAAAATAAAGTCACAAGATGGGCCATTAGGCGTGCGACTAATTGTAAATGTAGTGCCTAATCCAATTTTGAAGAAAGTTGAACTTAAACCAATAAACTCAGTAATTTCAAATACTTATGTAGATAATGTTTTTAACAATTATTATGGAACAACACTTAACTTAAATGAATTTCAAAATAAGATCGAAATAATAAAAAAACGTTATGAGAATGAGGGTTATTCTTTGGTTAGAATCAACAGCCCAGACAGAATCTCTGATGACGGGGTGATAATATTAAATGTTACAGAAGGAATCATATCTGATATTAAGTTGAGATTTCAAGGAGCTGATGAAGAACCTAGAAGAGGAAAAACAAAAGAGTGGGTTATAAAAAGAGAAATGAAAACACAACCTGGAACAATATTCAATAGAAAAATTCTAGAAACGGATATTAAAAGACTTTATGCTACATCACTTTTTAATGATGTAAAAGTTTCTCTTGGCCCTGATAATTTAAATCCTGGTCAAGTCGTAATCTATCTAGATTTAACTGAGCAAAGAACAGGATCATTAACAGGTGGCCTTGGTTATAGTAATAGTTCAGGAATCTTTGCCTCAATTGGTTTGCAGGAAACCAACGCACTTGGCAGAGCATGGTCTACTAGTCTCAACCTTAATTTCGGAGAATATTCAACTACCTATAATTTTTCTATATCTGATCCATGGATTAAAGGAGATAAACATAAAACTTCTTTTAGAACAAATATTTTTCTAAGTAGAGATTACCCACAAGAATTTAGAAGTGAAGATAATGGAAAGTTTTATGCTGTAGATGATAGAACACCATCTGAAGCTGATACCTTTTCATCAATAGTTTTAGAAAAAACAGGAGGGGGATTTTCCTTCTCAAGGCCTCTTAATGGTGGAGATCCATTTAAGCCTGCTAAGTGGAGAGTTCTTGCAGGTATGAATTTTAAGGAAGTTAAGATGATTGATGGTAGTGGTAACAAAAGACCTTATGGAGATAGGACGCCAACTACAACAAAAGCGAACATAACAGATATTATTTGTATTGGCTTTACTCCAAATGATGGGTCATGTCCTGGAGAAAATACATTGGTTAGTTTTATTGCAAGTACATCTAGAAATAATTTGAACAATACTGTAAACCCAACTTCTGGAAATAAATTTACCTTTGGTACTGAACAGTTTGTTTCAGTGGGGGAAAACTCTCCAACTTTCAATAGAATGAGAGCCTCATATTCGTATTTTATACCAACAAAATGGATAAATTTAACCAAAGGATGTAGGTCTAGTGATGCTGCTAGTGAAGATTGTCCGCAAGCTATTGCTTTTCAATTAAAGGCTGGAACTATTCTTGGAGAATTACCTCCCTATGAAGCATTTTGTATGGGAGGAACATCATCTGTTAGAGGTTGGGGATCTTGTGATTTGGGTGTAAGTAAAAGTTTTGTTGAAGGTACAGTAGAGCACAGATTCCCTATATGGAGAATGATATCAGGAGCTTTATTCGTTGATGCAGGAACTGATTTAGGTTCTCAAAACGATGTCCCAGGGAAACCTGGCAAATTACTAAATAAATCAGGTTCTGGTTATTCGCTTGGTGGGGGAGTTGGAGTAAAAACGCCAATTGGTCCATTAAGACTAGACGTTGCTAGTAAGGACCTAAGTGGAGATTGGAGATATACACTTGGAGTTGGATGGAAGTTTTAAGTGTTTTCTTGGCCTACTAATTATGATTCTTGCTATACCTTGGCTGGTGTTATTGCCAGAGAAGGTATAGGTCTTCATAGTGGAGAAAAAACAAAAGTAAAAATTTCTTCTTATGAAAAAGAAGGATACTATATCTCTTTTAGGGATACACCCAACGAGATATTTAAGTTAAGTCAAGGTTTAATTGGAAGTACTATGCTTTGTACAGCAGTTAAATTAGGAGGGAGAAATTTATATACTATTGAACATTTATTATCTTCATTGGCTGGGTGTGGATTAAGTTATATACATATTGAGGTTGATGGAAAGGAGATTCCGCTTTTAGATGGATCGGCAATTCAATGGGTTAGAGAGTTTGAAGAAGTAGGGATAAAAAAAGCGCCTAAACCAGATAATTTTTTTCAAAGTATTAATAAATCAATAATCATAAATAAAGAAGGTTCTGTTATAGCAGCCACCCCTTCTGAAAAGACTAGGATTATATCCACCATAAGTTTTCCCTATAAAGCAATTGGAATTCAAAGTTTTGAGATTGATTTAAATCCAAAAAGTTTTGTTGAAATGATTGCTCCAGCAAGAACATTTGGTTTTAAGGATCAATTTCAAGAGTTAAATGAACTTGGATTAATAAAAGGAGGAAATTTGGGAAATGCTCTTGTTTGTGATGGTGATAAGTGGGTTAATCCACCATTAAGATTTGATAATGAACCAATAAGACATAAAATTTTAGACCTAATTGGGGACTTGGCTTTGGTAGGGTTACCTAAGGCACAAATTTTAGTCTACAAAGGATCACATTCTTTGAATGCTTTATTGGCCTCGTCGTTAAAAAATTAATTTTATCTTTAATAAATTTGGAAAAGAAATTATCCACTGAAAATAAGCAACTCTCCTCAGAGAATATACTAGGTTTATTACCTCATAGATATCCTTTCGCTCTTGTTGATAAAGTCATAGAGAATATTCCTGGGGATAGGGCTGTTGCAGTAAAAAATGTAACTATAAACGAGCCTCAATTTCAAGGACACTTTCCTGAAAGACCCTTAATGCCAGGAGTCCTTATTGTTGAATCTATGGCTCAAGTTGGGGGAATAATAGTAACGCAAATGCCCAATCTTCCTAAGGGACTTTTCGTCTTTGCGGGAATCAATAATGTTAAATTTAGAAAACCTGTTGTCCCTGGAGATCAATTGATAATTTCTTGTAAGTTATTGAGTATTAAAAGAAAAAGATTTGGTAAGGTCAAAGGTGAGGCACATGTTGATGGAAAGTTGGTTTGTTCTGGAGAATTAATGTTTTCATTAGTTGATTAGACAAATGGAGAATAATACTGAATTAAAGTCAAATTTAAGTGGTGCAAAAGTGCACCCAAATGCTTATGTCGATCCCAGTGCAATATTGCATGATGATGTAATTATCTCTCAAGGAGCTATAGTCGGTCCTAATGTGACTATCGGTAAGGGAACTAAAATAGGACCTAATGCTGTTATTGCTGGAAGAACTCAAATTGGGATTAACAATAAAGTTTTCCCTAATGTTTTTATAGGCCTTGAACCTCAAGACCTTAAATATAAAGGGGCATCTACTGAAGTAATTATTGGAGATAATAATACTTTTAGAGAATGCGTAACTATTAATAAGGCAACTGATGAAGGTGAGCAAACTATCATTGGCAATAATAATTTGTTAATGGCATATACTCATATAGGTCATAATTGTGAGCTAGGAAATAGGATAGTCTTATCAAATAGTGTTCAAGTCGCAGGCCATGTAAAGATTGAAGATAAAGCTATTATTGGCGGTTGTTTAGGGATCCATCAATTTGTACATATTGGATATTTATCAATGATAGGAGGAATGACTAGGGTAGATAGAGACGTGCCTCCTTTTTGTTTGGCTGAAGGACATCCAGGAAGATTAAGAGGTTTGAATAGGATTGGAATTAAAAGAAGTGGTTTAATGGAAAATAAGGATTTTGATTTGAAACTTTTGCAAAGTACTTGGAATTTACTTTTTAAATCAAATAATGTAATTTCTGACGCATTGGATTTAGCAATAAAAGGTAATTTAGATCTTTCTTCAACAAAACTCTGTGAATTTTTAAAAAATTCAATTGCAAAAGAAAGACGCGGTCCTATGCCATTAATAAATGAATGAAAAAAAAGATATTTATAAGTACTGGAGAAGTCTCTGGAGATTTACACGGAAGTTTGTTATCAAAAGCATTATTAGATGAAGCTAAAAAAAAATCTATAGATTTAGAAATTTGCGGATTAGGTGGGGAAAGGATGAAGAAAGAAGGTGTAAAAATTCTTCAAGATACTACAT
>Ga0310343_10000655_pt1 | contig 16763 bp, 9 predicted proteins | sample HC15DNA2025_MG_FD_203519 | JGI IMG/M metagenome (GOLD analysis project Ga0310343, IMG submission 203519) | Marine microbial communities from station ALOHA, North Pacific Subtropical Gyre - HC15-DNA-20-25_MG | ecosystem: Environmental > Aquatic > Marine > Oceanic | place: Pacific Ocean: North... | reverse complement strand
GCATGGCTTCACTTTGGCTTTTGCCCATGTTCATGACCCTCTCTTCCATGCATGGATTCGTCGCCAACTACAATCAATCGGGGCAACAACTTCAATGGTTCAAGCCCGAAACCAGTCGCTTTGTCAGTGCCAATGTCATTCACCTGGAAACACGGACCATTCGATACTATTTGGATGAAGCGGCCTATTCGGAAACCAACAGCGAACAAGAGCTGGACGCCATTCGAGTGGCCTTTGATCAATGGGAAAACGTTGCCAACACGGATCTCCACTTTGAGGAGGCCGGTTTCATTGAAGGCGAGCCTGTCATCAACCTGTTTGACAACACAAACATGATTTACTGGGAAAAGGAGTCCTTCCTGGTCAATGGAGGGCTTGACGATATCCGGGGTTTTCTGGGTTTGACTTTCAGGGCCTATTTCGAGGACGCCAACATGGTGGAGGCGGATATCGTCTTCAATGGTATGGAGAGAGGATGGACTACGGATTTTGCCAATCCACCTTTTGGAGCAGCCTTCACAGAATCCATCGCCATGCATGAAATTGGCCATCTCATTGGAATGGAACATTCTTCCATCGGTTCGACCACCATGATGTGGAGAGATCGGTATGGTCCCAACAATCAGCTGGATCTCAGCGTGGACGATATGGCCTTTGTCCAGGCCTACTACCCGGCAAAAGGTCAGAGCAGTCAGCTGGGGAGTTTGAGGGGCAAGGTTCAACTCAACGGGGTCGGTTTGCCTGGAGCCGTGATCCTGCTGGAGGACACTGATGGAAACCTCCTCCAGGGTACGGTCAGCGAGCCGGCCAACGATGCCTGGGAAGACGGATTTTATCAAATGAAGGCCATCCCTCCGGGTGCTTATCTCTTACGCGTCTGCCCTCTGGATCCGCCCACAGCACCCAATCCCTGGCTCATCAAGGGTGCCAACATTGATTTTATCAAGCATGGGGTAGGAGAGACGGCTTTCCTTCCTTCCGAGCCGATCGAAGTGAACATCGCGAAGGGCCTGAGCATTGAACAAGATCTGTCCGTTTCTCCGGGCACCCCTACCTTGCGCATTGCAAGCATTCAGCCAACGGCTAGTGATATCCGATTGCTGACCAACGAACAAAGTGCCGCGCAAGTCCGACAAGGAGATCAAAACATCTGGATTGGGTTTTACGGCGAGAACCTGGGGGCCACCGAAGAACCCGTTCACGTCGGTATCCGTGGCAGCGGCATTCGCACTGGCATCACACAATTTCGGGAAAAGCAATTTGGCAACCTCGATGCCTGGATCCTGCAAGTGAGTGTTGCAGACGATGCACCCCTCGGGCTTCGTTCCTTTTACATACGCAGGGGTGATGAAATCGCCTATGCCAATGGATTCATCGATGTACGACCAAGCGTCCCTGACTTTAATCAGGATGGCCTGAATGATGATTTCCAGAGAACCTTCTACACCCGATGGACAAGCCCTTCAGCCAAACCATTGGCGGATTCAGACGGAGACCAATATTCCAACGCTGAAGAGTATGAGGCCGGCTCCAACCCAACCCTTGCAACTTCAAACCCTGTCACCGTTCTACCCCCTTTCTCCCTTCTGGATGTTTCGCTGGATGAACAAGGGGCATGGATTCGTTTTGAAAGCAAACCAGGCATGCGCTATCAACTCCATGGTCAAAAGGATGTGGATGGCGATGCATGGTCCGCCAGAGGTGAGGCGATCACGGCAACAGAGGGGATCACACTCCTACACGACCCCTCAAATAATGATTTGCAGTCCTTCTACCGAGTCGAGGTGCTCCCACGCTGAGACGCACCGGTCAGCGGCAGAGGTGGAGGTCGACGCAAGGTGGGAAGAGGAGGAGAAGGGGGCGAAGCCTGCCTGCTGTGGGCAGGAAGAGGTGGCACATTGACCGCGACCTTGCGGATCGTCGCAAGAGACTCAAGCGGCAAGCTTTTCCATTCCTGAGCCGTCTGCTGAAAACGCTGTCGTTCTTCCTCGCTCATCCGAGCGTAGGCCTCTAGAGCCGCAAGACATTGATCTCTCTGAGATGGGGAAAGACGCTCCATTTGAGTCACCCTTTCCTGAATCCCCATCCTCTGAGGCAACGGTATTTTCGACAACACTCGCCGTTTAACGGGCGTCCTGAGATCAAAAAAAGCTTGGTAGGAGAGAAAGATCGACTGCCTCCTTTCGGGTGTCAGCTCGTTCCACTCTGAATGATCATTCTTAGAAGCCACATCCATGGGCTGAAGACCCTTGGATGGATTTGCCCGGTCCTCCGCATCGGAGGTGGATGCAAAGCGGGCAAAATATCGCAAGGCAGGCAGATGCGTCAGGATTCCCTGCTGAATGTCTTCAGGAAGAGCTTCCCAGACTTGGAGACGATTTTCAATCAACGGACGATCCTCCTCGGGGATTTGTGCCAGCACTCGGCTACGAGCGGGACCTTCGGTTCTCATGATCAGCATCAGATACCAATGCCACTGAGCTTCCTGAAGTCGACGTTGACGCTCTTCGGGCTCTAGTTTTTCGTATTCCTGGAGCTTTTTTTGCCAGAACAGTCGTGATGACTCGCCCTCGGGGGGCAGCAAGGCATTGCGTTGTTGAAGATCCGCCTCAAGCAAGCGTTTGAGATGAGAAACAGGGGAATCCGATACCGATGGAATCGGGGGTTTTCTGGAGGGTGGCAGAGGAGCTGTTCGAAGAGGAAGCGTGGACACCGCAGGCTGGGCAAACAATGCAGTCGACCATAAAAACACTGCCAAAAGGGCCCCATAACAATGAAAAATGCTTCCAGGCAGCGTCATGACATCAGAACGTTTCATCCATGGCCAGAATCAGCTCCCAGTCGACGTCTACAGAGGCCTGAGCCAGACCCTGAATGGCGTCAAAGTCCTGCAGCGCCTCCACATCCGGGAGTTTCTGAACATCTCCCATCTGGATGAGCTCGGTCGCAAGCCGCTCCGAAGCCCCCCCCCAACGCCAGGCTGTCACGCAGATGGTTACCAGAGCTGCGATCCCTGCAACCCTGACCAAAGCCTTACCCTGAGGCGCAAACCAGACCTTCAAAAGTCCGCTGCCATGGCGATCAGCTACCTCAGCGGAGGGTGCCGCTTGATAATCCGCATCCAACTGACACATGACTCGAGAGGTAAATTTTGGGCTTGGAGACACTTCATCCAAGGATCTCAGCCCACGAAGGATGGCGGCATCCCACTCCCATTCCGAAGCGAGCTCGGGATGACTGGACAAGTAGGCTTCGAAGGAGTCCCTTTCTTCATCACTGAGGGCTCCCTGCCAATGCAGATCGACCCAATCCTGGTAACGACGTTTTTTCATGACGACATCTATATGAACCCGCTTTCGGTTAAAAGTTGCACCCTTCCGACTTATTTACTCTACCTCACACATCCTTGACGCTCATGGTGACTCCCATTGACCGGTCTCCTGGTAGTGCCTCATGCGTTTCTTAATCGTTTCCCTGGCTCTGAATATCAGGGATTTGATGGCAGAAAGAGAACAACCGAGGATTTTGGCCATTTCCTCATAAGAAATTTCGCCTTCCCTGCACAGTAGGATGGCAGCCCGCTGGTTTTCCGGCAGTTCGGCAATGGCTCGCTCCATGCAATCCATGAATTCATGGTGTTCAAGCATTTGGCTGGCCGGACGAGCTCGAACATCCGGAGGTTCCAGTCGCACGGGCTCCCCATCGGGATCGAGGGCGCCATCAAAGGACTCCACGCGCGGTTTTCGGGATCGTCTGCGAATCTCATTGAGGGAGAGGTTGCGGGCGATAGTAAAGATCCAGGTGGAAAACTGGGCGGTAGGGCGATAACGCTCGGACGCCTTGTAAGCCTGCACGAAGACTTTCTGGGTGATATCCTCCGCCTCGTCAGGGTCTCTGAGCATTCGGTAGATCAGATTGAAGATCGGCCGCTTGTAGCGATCAACAAGTGTCTCAAAAGCCTCGAGGTCTCCCTGTTGAACCTTGAGCATCTGCTCGGCATCGGCATCGGGTTTATCAGTTCCAGCCATGGATTCTACAATCGAGCGACACCCTATGAAAACGGATACCTGACCCAGCCGACGGAAGGGGCAGGGCTCATGCCATGAATGGGCACGAATTCAAAGCGACTTGAAGTCTTCAGAAGGGTCATTTATCGGAAGTCCCTCCACAGCCAGCGCATGGTTTGAGGAAAGATCCTGCCGGCATGGCGTGCATTGTGCTCTCCCACGCCCCAAACCATGCGGTAATCATAATCCATGTAGCGCAGGGCGGCCTCCATTTGCTTGTTGGCAAGTGGCCAGTTGCCGTGAATGTTATCCAGATCATTCATGCCCTCCTGAAGGAAAACACGAAGCGGTTTGCGCTCGGTCTTGCGAATGAGAGATGGGTAATGATACCCGCCACGAATATTCACAAAGCTGCCAATATGGCTGACCACTTTCCGAAAAAGGTCCGGGCGTTCCCACGCCACCGTGAAGGCACAAATGCCACCGGAACTGTTACCACAAATGGCCCGCATCTCTGGATCGGAGCTCAGAGCATAGTGTTGCCCGACTTCTGAGAGGATTTCCGTTTCCAGAAACCGCGCATAGTCCCCGTTGGGAGAATCGTACTCGATGCTTCGGTGATTCAGTCGTCGTTGACCAGGCTCCGGAATGCCTCGATTGCCAGGGTTGATGAAAACACCAATGGTGACCGGCATTTCCCCCGCATCAATGAGGTTGTCAAAGACCGCAGGCACATGAAAGGCCCCCTTGGGGTTGAGGAATCCCTGGCCATCCTGGAATACCATGACCGCAGCCTGTCGGTCCGGATCATACTGAGCCGGTCGATACACCCAGTATTTACGCCATGTCCCCGGGAAGATCTCACTCTGATCCCAGACATATTCGGTGACCTCTCCACGTGGAATCCTCTCCTGATAGGTGGCTTCTTTGGGTAAATCGGCAGCATGGCAGGCCGTCCATGCCAAACCCCAAACAGACAGGATGCAGAGCCAACCGACGAGGCTTCTCACAAACGTTGGACTCAGGAACAACCGCATGTCCCTATTGTTGGCAGGGCAACCAGAATGTCAATCCCGACTACCCATGGCCTGAGTTCAAGCTTCACTTATTCACTGTGCTCGTCATCAAGAAATGATCAAAGGAGGAAAACTCTTGGGCGACCCTCAGCTGTGCACGTTAGCAACCTATGAGTGTGGATGAAAAATGGATAGAACCAGCCTTGCTTTTTTCCTTTCCACGCCATCTCATAAAATCTCAGCTCCAAAATCTAATGCTTTGGTGTTTTGAAAAACAAAGACCTCAACGCCTTCGACGTTGAGGTCCTATGAAGCAAAATGTGAGAAGACTTTATCGACCTTTGTCCGTAAGCGCTCCCAAGAAAGCAACGATCGCTTCAGTCTGTTCGGTCGAGAGCTCGAGCCCGAGCTGCATGTAGGCCATTTTGCGTACGGCAAAATTCAGGGTGCTCACACCGCCATCATGAAAGTAAGGTCCGGTGATAGCCACGTTGCGCAAAGTCGGCACCTTAAACTTATATCTGTCATCTTCTTCTTTGGTGACGGCTTCGAGCCCGAGATCGCTGAAATTCTCGTAAGGATTGACCAGACCGACTTTCTGATACATGCCGCCGCCCAGCAAAGGACCCGTGTGACAGGTGGTGCAACCAATACCCGTAAAAGTTTCCAAACCCTTGAGTTCCAGATCGCTCAAAGCTTCATCATCACCACGCTGAAAATCATCGAACCGATCCTTGGTAATGAGCGTGCGCTCAAAGGCGGCGATGGCCTCCGCCATGTTATCGTAAGTCAAAGCGGTCTCAGCCTCCGGGAAGGCCTTCACAAACAAGGCTCGGTACGTATCGTCCATACGAAGACGGTCCAATACGGCTTCTTCGCTGGGCATGGCCATTTCTCCTGGGTTCAAAACCGGGCCTTTCGCCTGGGCTTGCAAATCGGCCGCACGCCCGTCCCAGAATTGGGCCAACTGAAAACCAGCATTCAACACCGTGGGGGCATTGCGATCGCCCACGCCGCCAAAGGCACCCGTGGAGCCGGGGGCGTTGTCCACCCCTCCCAAACCCTGATCCACCCGATGACAAGAATTGCAGGACTGGGTGTTGTTCTTGGAAAGCAGTGTGTCAAAATAAAGCTTTTCTCCCAGGTGACGCCGATGGTCGTTGTCGTTTTCCGAGCCAGGCATGGCATCGGGGAGCACTCCGAAATAAGTCGTGGCCAATTTTCGGAGTTCCGCTTTCTTGGCCTTGTCATAAGAATTTGCTTCCTCTGAGACCATGGTTTTCGAACCAGCAAGTAGTCCAATCACTGTCAAAGAGAGCCACAAGGTGTGTGAAGAAACTTTATTCATGTCAGATGAATATAAGTTTTTCTAGCGTAGACTCAAGGGTCAGAAACAAAAAACCCGCAGGAAAATCCTGCGGGTTGTAAAAAAGTTAGAGACTTGTCTTAGAAGCTGTAAACAGCATTCAAAGTGAATGTGAGGATTTCATCATCATCACCATAAATGTCGCCCGCATCTCCTACTTCGCTGTCGTAGCGAACTTCTGCGCGAGTCAGGACATTTTCCCAAAGGTCATACTGCACAGTTGCGGTGAGCGCGAGCAGCTCGTTGTCCACAGTTTCAAGGGCAGCAGCTTGTCCTGAGAAATAACCACCTGCATCGCCGTCAAGGTATTCGATACGACCATGCAGAGACATTTTGTCGGTAGCTTGGTAAGATGCGTATCCTGCGAAGACATCCGCATCTACACCTTCTTCACCAAAGATGTTTTCGACGTGGTCCCATGCAGCACCCAAGGAGAGGCCTTCGATAGGCGTTGGAATGGAAGAACCGACGTATAGATTTTCTTGACCGTCGGTGTCAGGAGAAAATGTCATGGCTCCAACATATAGAGTGGCACCGGCAAGGGCTCCAAAACTGTCTGGAGCCTCGATGGAAACAGATCCCATGTAGGAAACGTCACTTGTATCATCTGAGCGATCGGCGACAATGTTGCTACCTGTGTTGGCGACTCCGAACTGGACACCAACGAGATCGTTGACTTGATACCCTGCGATTACACCGGTGTGGTTGAAAGGCTGGAGGTTGTAAGCCATGTTACGGCTGTAGTTAGGATTATCTCTGTTGGAAAATCCTTCGTAACCAATGATGGCATCAAAGACACCTAATTTCAGATCCAACCCATTACCAACGGGCACTCTTGTGTTCACGTAAGCTTGACGTACAGCAACGTCATCTGCGTCGTCCGAGGTGCTCACACTGTAGGCGGATGCGTCAGGACCAAACAATAAATCGACAGCATAACCTGCGGCCCAATCGCTTTCGTCCATAGGGCTTGCCAAAGAAAGCTGAACGACATCTAGGTTGATCCCGTTCATCTTACTGCCATCCTGATAAGGCACACGTCCAGCAATGTCGGTGCCAGTGCTTTGCTCTGACAATGAGAGAGAGGTGTCCACAAACCCACTAAGGGTGGTTTTTGACAAAGCAGAAATGTAACCTTCTTCTGCTTGAGCGTTATGTCCGATGCTGACCAGCCCTGCGGCGGCCAGAGCGACTGTCCATTTGTTAAATTTCATATCAGTTCCTCAATGATTAAACGAAATACCAAATCCACCAGTGGCTTGGTATCCTCATTTCCAATAATTTCCTCCAAGTTTCCCTTTTTGACAACTTTTTTTTTATGGGCCCAGGCTTCCATGCCCAAAAGCTATCGAATCAACCGGTCAATATTTGATAAAAGCGGCCTTTTTGTGGCTTCGCGGGCCCATATTAACAGAGGCAGGGGCTTGGGGAGCTGCAACAAAAGCTTCAACTAGATTAAGACCATGTGTTAGAAAGATCCAATCACCTCATTACGTTTTGACTCCTTGAGACATTTCAAGGGGTCACAATGGGTAGAATAATGGATTCCTGCCCGAGTGTGACCCATTGCAATCTGAGCACCTTGTAGCGCCAAAACAACCTCTAGTAAGCCCAAAGACTGGCATGAAACTGGCTTGCAGACGTCTGACACACAATTGTAACTTTCGACGCCCTCAGACGCCTTGCGACGCCCGATGGGCTGCGATTCCTATTTTTATGAAACACGTCAATCTGCATTTCATTAAAACGGCCCATCCGCTTCTCTGGAGCCTGCTCTACCTGACGCCCTTGGCCTTGCTCCACGCCGAACAAGTGGTGTTCACCGAGGTCATGTATCATCCCAAGGGCCAAAAGCCGGAATATGTAGAATGCTACAACCAGACGGCCACTCCACTGGATATGGCCGAATGGAACCTCACAGGCGGCATCGAGTTTACTTTCCCCTCCTTTGAGGACGCCAACCCCGCAGAAGGGTTTCTTGGCCCCTGGGAACGGTTCGTCATCGGAGGCGCCTCTCCATCCGAATTACGGGAGGCCTACGGAATTCCCGAAAGTGTCCGTGTGTTCGGCCCGTGGAGTGGGCGCCTTTCCGACGCAGGTGACAGCATTGTGCTCGAGGACAAAAATGGCGTCGCGCTGGTGCGGCTGGATTATGAGGATGACGGAGATTGGCCCGCAGAAGCAGACGGCTTGGGCCCTTCTTTGGTACTGAAGAGCGGCGATGGGTGGGTGAATCGGCCAGAATCCTGGACCTTCAGTCAGAAAAACGAAGGCACCCCTGGGTTTGAGCCCATTGCGGGAGCTGAAACCCCAGTGGATTCTCCTGAAGTGGACCTGAGTCAAGGCATCCTTCTGGTGGATTTCGGAGACACATGGAAATTTCATGATGCCAATCAGGATTTGGGAACCACCTGGAAAAACCTGACTTATGCCGATGCCATCTGGAAGTCCGGCAAGGGGCTCCTGGGTTTTGAATCTTCAGCCCTTCCCGAACCGGGCATTCAGACGCCTCTGAATGATGAAGATCAGCTTACTTATTATTTTAGAAAAAGTTTTGAATTCAATGGAGACCCGGCTCAGGCATCCCTCAGCTTGGATGCGATTCTGGATGACGGTGCCGTCTTTTACCTAAATGGGACCGAAATCGCCCGCGTCGGTATGGGAGCGGGGGCCATCGGCTTCAACACCACTTCCAGTCGAACGGTCACCAATGCGGCGCTTGAGGAAAATGTCGCGACCCCCAGTGGCTCCCTTCTTCGGAAGGGCGTCAACGTTCTGGCAGCCGAGGGGCATCAGACGGGTAGAAGTTCTTCGGACATTGTCTTCGGGGCTCGCTTGCGACTGAAAATGCCGACCACCTCCTCCGTGGTGATCAACGAAGTGCTTCCCGTAAGCGGGGAGGCTGGGTTTGTAGAATTCTTCAATCCCCTGAATACGGCCATCGAGCTTCGCAACCATTACTTGAGCGACAACTCAGGACAGCTCGACAAATATCTGATCAAGGAGGGTCTGATGGTTCCAGCCAAAGGGAAGGCAGTGCTCCATTTTCAAGCTCTCGGCGTCGAGCCCAGTGCGGACTTAAGCCTCACCTTGACCGCGCCCGATGGCAGGACGCCCCTGACTGCTATTCAGGCTACCTTGCCTCAGGATGGCCGATCCACCGGCCGGAAACCGGATGGAGGCAGCCAGTGGTTTGCCTTCACCGATCCGACACCTGGCACAGCCAATGGAAGCGATGGCACGGAAGCAAACCTGCATCTCAACGAAGTCCACTACAGCGAGGAGGGTCGAATCGACTGGCTAGAGTGGATCAATCTGGGGGATGACGTGCAGGACCTGTCTCAATGGCGTTTGATCGTTGATGATCGCTTTGTGGAAGCCACTCCCCTGGAAGGTCTAGTGTCCCCCGGCCAGCATGTGCAGACCACTGTCGATCTCAAGGTCGGCAACGGAGGCCACATGCTTTCACTGGTGACAGCAGGGGAAGTGATTCGAAGATCCTACCGAATGGACTCCCTCGGAGATGGCTGGTCTTGGCAAGCATACCCCGAGGGTAGCCAGGAGTTTTATGCCGTGGAGACACCCAGCCCAGGAACTCTCAATCAACCCTTGGTTCGGGACAGCATTGTCATTCATGAAATCATGTTTGACCCCCCTTCCAATCTGGTCAGCGGTGAATTCATCGAACTCTACAATCGAGGAGAGAGCGTGGTGGATCTGACCGGGTGGCGCCTGACCCGAGGGGTTGACTTTGTGATACCAGCAACAACCAAGCTGGCTCCGGGTGGCTATTTGGTGATTGCGGCGGATGCCAAGGGCTTGATGGCCGCGCACGACATCAGCGGAGTCCTGGGTAATTACAATGGTCAACTGAGTAACAACGGGGAACTCATTCGCCTGGAGGATGCATGGGGCAACCTGGTGGACGAGGTAGATTACAAAGTTGGAGGAGAATGGCCGGAATGGCCCAATGGTGGAGGAAGCAGCCTCGAACTAACCCATTCCTTGTCGGACAATGGATTCGGAACCGCCTGGCAAGCCAGCGATGAAAGCGAAAAATCGAGCTGGCAATCCTTCACATTCAAAGATCGTTTCAGGCAATCCAGAACCTTCGGGGGTACCACTGATTACAAGGAAATCTATTTTCATCTGGTCAATGATGGTCACGTGATTCTGCGCAATATTGAATTTGTCAAGGTAGGCAGCAGCGTCAACCTCATTGAAAATCCTGAGCGCATGTCGGGTAATAACCGGAGTGCCAATGGATGGCTGGCACAGGGCAATCATTGGCAGACCGATGTCGATACCAATGGATGGCTGCACATCATTTCGGATGGACGCGGTGACAACCGCCCCAACCGAGTGGAAGTGGATGTCCCGGGCATGAACCGCAATGATGTGTGCGAGATCCGTTTCGAAGCCAAGTGGGTGACCGGAAGTCCAAGGCTCATCTTCTCCACCTGGGATCACAGCATCGCGCACAATTTCCTCATTCCCATCCCCAACAATCCAGGCACCCCAGGCAAAGCCAATGGAACCCGCCAGGATCGTCCACCCGCCCAGCTGGCATCTCTGAATCACCAACCGGCCGTCCCTACTTCATCAGACTGGGTCACCATCGGTGTCGATGTGCGATCGGCACAGGATCTCCAATACGTGAGGGTTTACCATCGGGCCGACAACAGTAACAACACCGGCAGCTGGCAGTTCGAGACCATGTTTGACAATGGCTCCGGCGGTGGAGATGAGCAGGCAGGCGACGGACGCTACACGGCCCGACTGGGGGCTCACCGCAACAACGGTCGCATCGTACAGTTTTACGTCGAAGCACGCACCACTTCGGGGGAAACCATGCAATTGCCTCGCGGGGGAAGTGAAAAACCTGCGCTTTACGTGGTCGATAATCGTCAGCATCGGGGGGACTTGCGAAAGATGCGGGTGGTGGTCTCAGCCTATGACCTGGGAGCGATTTCCAGCGGTGAAACCAGAAAGTACGGTTATGATTTCCCCCGCCTGGCCAACCACTACTTCAACGCCACCTTCATCTCCAATGAAAAGGATATCTTCTACAATGCCGGTGTTCGCAATTCCGGCAGCCCGTGGACAAGGGGCAACAACCTCAACCGTGGAAAGCTCAAGCTTCAGAAGGACAAACCCTTTCGAGGCAAGGTCAAGCATCGCTGGGACGACGATGCCTCCAACAGCGGGAGGCGTCACCACAACCGCATCACCCGTTACATGCTCTACTTGCTGGGGCATCCAGTGAATGAAAATGAATTCGTACATCTCATCATCAACAATCAGTCACCCCAGCTCAGGGAAGATACCGAACCGGTGGGCAATGAGTTTCTAGATCGAAACTTTGAAAATGGAGCCGATGGCGAGCTTTACCGGATCGATGATGAGTGGTGGTTTCGAGACACTTGGGATCGGCAGAATCGGGATGCCTCTTGGCAATTTAAAAACACCTACAATCCAGGCGCCTACCGGACTGAGTGGATGAAACGAACGCGGGAAACGGAGGATGATTTCAGCTGCTTGATTCAACTTTTTGAAACAGCTTCCAGAAGCTACACTCAGGAGGAGATGGAACAATTGGCCGACCCGCACGCCATCATGAAGATGTTCGTGGTGCGAGGTTATATTGACGACTGGGATTCCATTTCGCTACGCCGTGGTAAGAATGGCTACATGTATAGACGGGCTGAGGATGGCAAGTTTCAGTTTCTTCACTGGGACAGTGATCTGACTTTTGGGAATTCGGGCGCCCCTTTTTATCAAGGACTCCCACGCGTCAACACCTACATCGGCAAAGATTACAACAAGAGGCTATTTTTTTACTACCTCACCGAACTGCTAGAAAAATACACGCACAACAGTACGAGAATGAGTCAATGGCTCGATCAAGAACAACGTGCCAGCCGCCATGTATCCATCAATCGCAACAGCTATCTGAATTGGTTTCGCTCTCGCGAACGCCCCGCACAAAACATCATGCGGCGTGAGAGTGCTATCCCTTTGGAAATCACTACTCAAGATGGCGTCAGTTTCACAACTATGAAGGATGTAATAGAACTCAGTGGCAATGCCTCACCAGGGGTTTTTGCCATTGAAGTGGAAGGCCATCCGGAAGTGGCCTTTGAACGAGAAGGGCGTAATGGCTGGAAGGTTCGAGGCATTCAACTCAAGGAGGGTGACAATGCGCTGACACTTCACGGAGTGGACCAATGGGGGCAGATACGCGAAACAGTGCAAACTTCGGTTCAACGAGCGGGAAGCAGCAAACCAAAGCTCGTCATGGAAGCAAACCCGGCATCCTGGAATGTCAGCGTCGAACAATCCCTCAGGCTGGATGCTGGAAACAGCTTCGATCCCGAGGGTGATGCCTTGCGCTTCGCCTGGAAAGCCCCACAGCCAGGTGCCACCTTGCAGGATCTCTCGACCTCGGAAAACAACATTCAGTTTGCCCTGCCGGGATGGTATGATCTCACCGTATCCACAGTCGACAGTGCTGGGAATCAAGTCACTCAAACCCGCCAGGCATCGGTGTATGGGCGACATGGATTCAGCGGTTTCGGAAACCTTACCCTCGACCCATGGTGGACCCTTCAAGGAGGACGCATGGCAGACAATCAACCCGAAGGCATCACTTTTTCAACCGAGGAAAAGCCAGGCCACCTGGCCATCCAAATTGCCTCCAACAGTGTTCATCCATGGCAGCGACGTAAGGCGGGTTTTGGCTATCTTTCCCGCAACCTGCCGGTAGGCACGGACTGGGCCTTCCAGACCAAGCTTCGACTCGATACGCACCAGGGCGACATCTGCTGGACAGGAGCCATGGTCACCCTGCGGGAAAATGGAGCGGAGATCTGGTACGGCATGGGGCTGGAGGGCGCCGATCAAATGGTGATCCGCCGAATGACGGGTCCCGGAACCATTACAACACTCAAAAGCTTCGCCGTTGGACAAACCCCGGTTGAAATGAGGATCCGACGCTCCGGACCCGCGCTTCATTTTGAAGCCGGAGCCGACGGACAATGGTTCAGCTTCCATCAGGCTGAGGTGGGAACAAACGCTACCGGACTGGAAGGAGGCCTGTTCATGACCACGTCTGAACCTGTTCCATCCCGAGTTCTGGTAGATTATGCCATGTTGGTGGATCCGTCCCAGACCAGCGACCTGGTGCTCTCTCTGCGCCCGACTGAAATCATGTATCACCCTCTAGAACCTTCGGAAGTCGAATATGTCGAGTTGACCAATACCGGGGCCACCACAATCGATCTGGCCGGCGGCCGGTTCATCGAAGGTATCGACTATGTCTTCGCACCCAACCTTCTAGGACCCGGTGAGCGCATCGTAGTCACCAATGACCGAGAAGCATTCCTCGCTTTTTACGGCTCTCAAGGCATCAAATTGGCCAATGGGTCCTATGACGGTAAATTGGACAATGCGGGCGAGCGCCTGACCTTTGTGGACGCCGAGGAAAACGTCATTTTTTCGGTGGACTACAAGGATGACGGGCGCTGGCCGGAGCGTGCCGACGGACAGGGCAGTTCACTGGAAGCTGTCAGCCTGCAAGGCGATCCATCGCAACCCGAGCATTGGATGGCCAGCCGCACCATCCATGGATCGCCCGGAAGCAGCGATGACGCGCGGCCTGCCACTGTGCTGATCAATGAAATCCTGAGTCATACCGACCCTCCTTTTGAAGATGCCATCGAGCTCTACAACCCGGGAACTCAACCCATCGATATTGGTGGCTGGTATTTGAGTGATGCCATGAACAACTTGAAGAAATATCGCATCCCCATGGGGACGCAAATTGCCCCGATGGGATTTCATGTGGCCTACGAGCACCAGTTTCTCGTTCAAAATACGCTCGCACCGTTTGCCTTGAGTTCTGCCTTTGGAGATCAGGTCTATCTGACCCAAGCCGATGCGAATGGCACTTTGGTGGCCTTTGCCGACGCCGTGAAATTTCCCGCTTCGGAAAATGGTCGAACCATGGGCCGATACCCGGATGGATCCGAGCGATGGTCCACTCTGGATCATCAGACACTGGGAACCAACCTTCGCAACACCGACCCTCAAGAGTTGATCAGTGTCTTCACCAATGGCAAGGGCGCTCCCAATGCAGCTCCCTATGTCGGATCGGTCGTTTTCAGTCGTATCATGTATCATCCGACACTCGGCCGCGACGAATACATTGAAATCAGAAATCGATCTTCCCAAGTCGTGCCACTCTATGACCCGCTGTATCCAGACAACACCTGGAAACTGGAAGGAGGAGTGGAATTCACTTTTCCAAATCGCCTTGTCATGGCTCCCCAATCGGTTCTGTTAGTCGTTGAAACCGATCCAGAGGTATTCCGTGCTAAATATGAGGTTCCCTCGAGCCTGCAAATTCTGGGCCCTTACACGGGTAAACTCGAGAATAACGGGGAAACCATTCGTTTGGTAAGGCCGGACGAACCGCTGCAATTCCCTGACCCGGATGCAGGATTTGTCGCTTACCTTCCGGAAGATGAAGTGACCTATGACAATGAGCTTCCGTGGCCAAGAGATGCCGATGGTTTCGGATACGGGCTCCAACGCATGGCACTGGCACAGGACGGCAGCTTGCCGAGCAACTGGACACGATTCAGTGATCTGATTCCGTCCACGGAGGATCGTGACATGGATGGCATGCCCGATGACTGGGAAGAGTCCCTTGGCTTGAATCCGGACAACCCCGACGATGCCTGGGAGGACGCGGATGGCGACGGCATGGTCAACCTGCATGAATATTTTGCGGCAACGGACCCTGGCGATGCCGCTGACCGTTTAAGCATTGAGAGCATCCAGAGCAGTGGGGGTGGACAAAGTGTGATCCTCACCTTTCCAGCCCGGCCCGGATTGACTTACGCTGCGGAACATGCGACGTCGATGCAGGTGCCCGATTGGGTGGAAGTCGACCGTATCACGGCTGCCAACCAAAACCCATCCTACCTATGGACCTTACCTGCAGAAGGACAGCCTCATGGGTATTACCGCATACGGCTCATTACCCAATAAGGAAACTCTCAAGTCGAAGCCGGGGCTAAATGCAGCAGTGGCCCTTTTCGAGAATCGGGTCGTCGAGCGGGTCGCCGCCTTGGCAAGCTTGATCGCACCTTGGGAGACATTAGGCTGAAACCATGTTCCCCAAGTGCGACAGGTTGGCTTTTTGGAAGAATTGCGTGACCATCCTCATGGTAGGCACCGCCTGCCATCGGGACATCAAAGCACAGCCTGAGCCGCTATCCGATCCTTTACCCAACATCCTGCTCCTGTATGCCGACGACCTGGGCTATGGCGATGTGGCCTGCTACAATCCTTCCAGAGGGCTGATTCCCACCCCTCACATCGATCGCCTTGCGCGAGAAGGCATACGATGGACCGATGCCCATGCATCGTCGGCAGTCTGTTCCCCTTCCCGCTACACTTTGCTGACGGGTCGCTACCACTGGAGAACCCGGCTGCAGTCAGGCATTGTCGGGCTCTGGGGAAAACCCGTGATTGCTCCTCACAAGCGCACCCTGGCTAGTCTGGCCAAAAGCAAAGGCTATCACACACAGTGTATTGGAAAGTGGCACCTTGGTTGGGACTGGCCCATCCCTGAAGAGCACCTGGACTTCATGAGGCAATTGCAGACAAAGGATGTCGCGCTAAAAGCTGGGCACGTCCGGATCTGGAAAGAGATCTTTACCCAGCGTATTGGCTCAGGGCCTACCGAGCGCGGGTTTGACCATTACTTCGGCACCGACGTGCCCAACTGGCCTCCCTATTGCTTCATAGAAAACGATCATACCCTTGGGATTCCCACTCAATGGCTTGAACCTCTGCTACTGGAACGCAACCAGGCCAGCAAACAAGGCCCTGCGATCAAAGGGTGGCAACTTGAACCAATCCTTCCAACTTTGACGGCAAAATGCGAGGCGTTCTTGAAGGACACATCCAGCCATGAGGCACCCTTTTTCTTGTATGTCTCCCTGACAGCACCTCACACACCACTGGCAGTCAATGATGCGTGGAAGGGAAAAAGTAAGCTGGGTCCTTACGCTGATTTGGTGATGGAAACCGATGCAACCATCGGGAGAATTCTCCAGGCTCTCGATGATTCGGGAGAAGCAGCAAACACCTGGGTCATCTTTACCAGTGACAACGGCTGTGCCCCTTATGTGGATGTGGCTTCCATGGAATCCCATGGGCATCACCCAAGCGGGCCGCTCCGTGGATACAAATCAGATGCATGGGAGGGTGGTCATCGCGTCCCCTGCATCATGAGGTGGCCAGGAGTCATACCACCCTCCAGCATCTCCAGGTCATTGGTTCATCAGGCGGACCTCATGGCCA
>Ga0310343_10000653_pt1 | contig 16769 bp, 17 predicted proteins | sample HC15DNA2025_MG_FD_203519 | JGI IMG/M metagenome (GOLD analysis project Ga0310343, IMG submission 203519) | Marine microbial communities from station ALOHA, North Pacific Subtropical Gyre - HC15-DNA-20-25_MG | ecosystem: Environmental > Aquatic > Marine > Oceanic | place: Pacific Ocean: North... | reverse complement strand
TAACACAACTATAGCCAATATCAGTTAATTCTTTATATAAAAAATCTCTTTTCTTTTTATATAAGTCAATATCAACACTTTCATTTTGAATGACTTCTACAGCTCTTTGCATGAATGCAGTAGCGTTAACATGACCTAGAGTTCTTAGTGAAAAAATAATTGCATCAAATAATACTTGTCTATCTTTGTCTTTTGGAGATACTATAATATATCCAATTCTTTCACCAGCCAATCCTAGGTCTTTGGAATGAGAAGTTACAACAATAGATCTATCATGATAATTGAAAATAAAAGGATATTTTTTATCGTCAAAAATTATTTTTCTATATGGCTCATCTGAAACAAGATATATTTCAGTTTGAAGTTTTTTTTCACTTCGCTTTATTACTTCAGAAAGTTTTTCTATAACTTCTTTTGGGTATAGAACTCCTGTGGGATTATTGGGTGAATTTATGATTACAGCTTTGGTCTTTTTCGTGATTTTATTTTCAAGATCTACCAAATCAGGAAGGAAATTTTCATCAGTTTTTGCTATAACTGATTTCCCGTTATGGTTAGAAACATAGAATAGATACTCTACAAAAAAAGGTGAAAAAATTATTATTTCATCATCAGGATTTAGTAAAGTTTTTAAGACAGAATTTAGTCCACCTGCTGCTCCAGTAGTTACAATAACATGCTCGCTTCCAATATTAATTGAGAATTCATCATTTAGATTTTTGGCAATAGCACTTCTTGTCGATAAAAATCCAGGATTAGGCATATATCTGTGCATTCCTTTTTCTTCAGATTTCGAAAGGTCAATTATTCTTTCCTTAAATTTTTTAGGAGGTTCTAGTAAAGGGTTACCTAGAGAAAGATCAAATACCTTTTTTTCACCATATTGTTGTTTTAGTTGGATTCCTTCTTCGAACATTTTTCTTATCCAACTAGACTTTTCAAGGACTTCTAAAATGCCTTTTGAAATACTCATTTTTTCTTCTCCTTTTTAGTTTCTTTAATAACAAGAGTTTCAAAAAATATATCATACCAAGCTCTATTTTTTTCATCCTTTATTATCCAAAATATACCGATCATCAAAGGCATTATTGCTATAAATTTCCCTCCAATTTCTCTAGCAAAAGCAGCCCCTATTCCAATATTATCTCCTTCAGGATTAACAACTTTAATTCTTAATGCCCATTTGCCAATTGTTTTGCCATATAGTCCTGTAGGAATTACTAAGTAGCAAAAACAAATAATTACAATAAAATAATCAAATAAAGAGTAATTTATACCGAGTATATTTTTACCAACTATATTTAGCCCGAAATATAACAACAATATATATGAAGTATCTACAAATGCAGCCATAAAACGTCTGAATATTGGAGCTACATTTTTTTCTTTTTTCATAAGCATTTAAATAAATAGTCTTATTATTATGGTATATAAAATTTAAATTTAGGAATATATTATTTACTTAATTATTTGTTTATCGGAGGCTCATATTGTCAAGATTAGAGGGTAAAGTCGCTGTAGTAACAGGAGCTGGTTCTGGAATAGGTATGGCTACAACAAGACTTTTTTTGGAGATGGGATGTAAGGTCATTTGTTCAGACGTAAGTGATAATTTTTTGAATGAGTTGGAAAAAGAAATTTCATCTCACAAACCCAATTATTTGATATTGAAATCTGATGTTACAAAAAGATCTGATTGTAAAAATATTGCAAAATTGGCAGTTGATAATTGGGGTAAGTTAGATATTTTAGTTAATAGTGCAGGAGTGACTCCAAGACACGCTCCTCCGGATTGGGATTTTGAGCAAAAATGGGATTTTGTAATGGAAGTAAATCTTAAGGGCTCTATGCTAATGTCTTACGAAAGCGTTGAACAAATGAAGAAAAATACAGGTGGATCTATTATTAATTTGTCCTCAATAATTGGATTAGTTGGATATGCCGATACATTAGGATTTTCCGATGGATTTAATCCTTATCCTCATTCTAAAGGTGGTATTGTTCAGATGACTAGGGATATGGGAGTTAACCTTGCAAAAGATTCAATTAGGGTTAATGCATTGTGTCCAGGATTTGCATATACCAACTTAACTAAATCTATTACTGACGATGAATCTATCCACAAAAAATTAATTGAGTTACATCCTATGGGAAGACTTGGCACAGCAGATGATATAGCTTATGCTGCATTGTTTTTAGCAAGTGATGAATCATCATTTATTACTGGAACTGCTATACCTGTAGACGGTGGATATACAGCTAGATAAGGAGTTTTAATATGCTTATTCGATTAGATACATTAAGAGAAAGGCTTCATGGTGTTGTTCTAAATAAAGAAGAGCAAGGATATGATATTATGGGTCTACAAGATGAGCTTGATAAGCTCCCTGATAGCTATGACGAGTTTGTAAAGTTTACTGAAAAATTATTAAATTTAAAAATTAGAAATGATTGGTCTTATATAGAACCAAGCTCTATAAATGATATTTTGAATGAGATGGATCCTTCAAGACCAAAAGGAAAAATTAAAGAAATTGATTATGAAGATAGTTCAAAGAGAGTAGAAGCAGCTTTTATAGCATCTTTATGTGGGTGTATGCTAGGTAAGCCATTAGAAGCTATGTTTACAGGCCATGAAATTAGAAAAGCTTTAGAAGAAATAGATGAATGGCCTATGTCAGATTATGTATCTAAAGATATAGAAAATGTTCTTCCTAGGGTTCATAGATCTTTTCCTGAAACAGCCAGAGAATTTATAAATTATGTAGCTCCAGATGATGATATCAATTATACAATAATGGGTATGTTGATTTTAGAAAAATTTGGTGAAGATTTTACTCATGAAAATATGAAAGAACTTTGGATTCATCATCTACCAATTGGTACAACTTTTGGTCCTGAAAATACAAAGCTTCTAAAATCAGGGATGGATCTAAAAATTGATGGAATGGATAGATCTACTTTTCTTGAAAAAGGAGGTAATGGGCCTAGAAATATTTTACCAACCGATAATCCTGAGGACCTAATAGATGTTTTCAACGATATATTAAATCCTGGGGATGAACTATGTGGAGCTGCAATCAGAGCTGATGCTTATGGATATGCTTTCCCCGGGAATCCAGCAATGGCTTCTGAACTCGCTTGGAGAGATGCTAGCTTTACCCATAATCGTACCGGTGTTTACGGAACTATGTTTATTGCAGCAGCTATTTCATGTGCTCAGATTATGGAAGATCGAGATGAGATAATTGAAACAGCTCTTATGTTTGTACCTCAAAAGAGTCGTTTTTTTGAAAGAGTTTCAGTTTGTTTTAGGGATGTCAAGGAATCGAATTCTTGGGAAGAAGCATACGATAAAATAAGTGACAAATATGGTGAATATGGTCACTGTAGAATTTATCAAGAAATAGGGATGTTAATAAATTCGTTGAAGTTTGCTGAAGATGTTGGTCATGGAATTTGTATTCAAGTAAGCCAAGGTGCTGATACAGATAGTTTTGGTGCTACTTCTGGTTCTATTTTAGGTGCATATTTTGGACCTGGTCATCTTGATGATAAATGGATAAAACCATTTAAAGACGATATTCATACCGGATTAGCTTGGTTTTTTGAAAGATCTGTTTCTAAATTAGCCCAAAGAATGTCAAAGTTACCTAATATTATGAGAATGTGATATTTGATGGCACGCCCGGGAGGATTCGAACCCCCGACCTAATGGGTAGAAACCATTCGCTCTATCCAACTGAGCTACGGGCGCATGACAACATATACTATTATAAAATTGATTTTTACTTATTGGCAATGCTTATTCTTACTGCACAAGCTTTATACTCTGGAGTTTCTGTTATAAAGTCCACTGCATCTGAAGTTAAGTCATTTGTTCTAGTTTTATCAGGAAAAGCAAAGCTCATGAAAACGGCTCCTTCAGGAGATTTATCAGTTATTTTAGCTTTAGCTGTTACTGAACCTCTTCTTGATTCAATCTTAATTAAATCTTTTTCTTTAATAGAAAGATTTTTTGCATCAAATGGATTAATTTCTACTAATTCTTCAGATATTATTTCATCAAAACCCCTAGCTTTACCAGTTTGAGTACCGGTATGGTATGTGGACCTTCTTCTACCAGTTGATAAAACAAATGGGAACTCATTATCTGTAGGCTCAGCAGGTTCTATATGATCAACAGGACTAAATATTCCAGTTTCTCCTGATTCCATTTGATCCTTATGTAAATAAGGTGTACCAGGATGATTTTCGTCTGGGCAAGGCCACTGTATTCCACCTTCTTCTTCAATTCTCTTATAATTAATTCCTTTAAATAGGGGAGAAGTACTAGCCATTTCCTTCCATATCTCATCGGGTTGAGTAATTTTGTGTTTTTTACCCATAGCCTCATAGAATCCCAGAATGATATCGACATCAGTTTTAGCATTTCCAGGAGTTTCAACAGCAGGTCTTACTCTTTGGACTCTTCTTTCAGTATTTACGAAAGTTCCATTTGCTTCGGCAAAAGATGATGCTGGAAGAACTAAATCGGCCATTTTAGCTGTTTGAGTCATAAAGATATCTTGAACAACAAAAAAGTCTAAATTTTTCAGAGAATGAATAGCATGATTAGCATTCGGATCGGATACTATAGTATTTTCCCCCATTACAAATAAAAACTTAACATCTCCAGAGTTCATTTTGTCCATCGCAGTAATTTTAGTCATACCTCTTTTTCTAGGAAGTTCAGCATCCCAAATTTTCTCAAATTTTTCTACCATTCCGGGTGCTTCTACTTTTTGATATCCAGGAAAATCTGTTGGAAGAGAGCCTGAATCACTTACACCCTGAACGTTGTTTTGTCCTCTTAATGGATTGACTCCTGCATTTTCTCTTCCGAAGTTACCACAAAGCATAGCTAAATTTGCTAAGCTTTGTACGTTGTAAGATCCACATGAATGTTCTGTTATTCCTACGGTATAACAAATTGCAGACTTAGGTGAAGCTTTAGCATATTCTTTGGCTGTGTAAATAATATCTTCAGGATCTATGCCACATATTTTTGCAGAATACTCAGGGGTATAGAGAGTCAAGTGATTTTTTATTTCCTCAAAGTTTCGTGTTCTTGTTTCGACATATTCTTTATCGTATAAATCATTTTGAATTATATAATTTGAAACGGCATTATAGAAAGGAATATCTGTTCCTATACGTATTTGGATATACTTATCTGCCCATTTTGTTAGTTCTATTTTTCTAGGGTCTACAACAATTAATTTTGCTCCATTCTTAACTGCTTTTTTCATCCTTAGCGATATTACTGGATGAGTTTCCGTTGTGTTGGAACCAGTCACTAATAGCAACTTTGAACCAGCTAATTCTTGAATAGAATTAGTCATAGCACCTCTGCCAACCATGACCGCCATCCCAGCGACCGTAGGAGCGTGTCAGGTACGAGAACAATTATCGATATTATTTGTTCCAACAACTGTTCTTGCAAATTTTTGTAATAAATAATTTGCTTCAGTTACTACTCTTGCTGAAGCCCACCATACAGTTGAGTCCGGGCCATTATTTTTAATTGTAGTATTTAGTTTTTGACTGAAAACCTCATATGCCTTTTCCCAAGAGACTTTCTCAAATTCCCCTTTTTCATTTTTTAATAAAGGGTCTGTTAGTCTTTCTTGAGAATTAACGAAATCCCAAGAAGCGAATTGTCCTTTTACACACAAAGATCCTAAGCTTGGAGCATCAAAATCTGGAGTTGCACCAAGGATCTTTTTCCCATCACTAATTAGTTCTATTCCACAACCAACTCCACAATATGGACATATTGATTTAGTTTTAGTTTCCTTTTTTTCTAAATCTATTTCAATTTTTTTGTTCGATAAAGCTCCAGTAGGGCAAGTGTTTACACATTGTCCACAAAAAGTACAATCAGATTTCATTAATTTATTATCGAAGAATGAGAAAATTTTTGAGTCTTGCCCTCTACCGTCAATCGTAATAGCAGAAGCTTGCTCCCAATCATTACAAATATTGGTACATCTAAAACAGGCAATACATTTATCATAGTCTCTGGCAATAAAGGGATTTAGGTCATCTTTTGCCACTTCTCTTTTTTTTAGTTCAGGAAATATATTTTCAGGTTTATATTCTTTTACAGCAGCGCTAAATTCATTATTTGTTAATTTTGTTTTTTCAGAGCTTTGATCATCCCACTTGATTTCAGAGAGAGATAATTCTAGTAATGTTTTCCTGTAATCAATTAATGTATCTGAATGAGTAAAAACTTCGATACCATTTTCCGCTAGGTAGGTACAGGATGCTACATAATTAACATTTTGGCCTTTTTTTACTTCTACCAAACACATACGACAGGTACCTTGTGGACCTATTCTGTCGTCATAACACAGAGTCGGTACGTTTTTTTGTGTTTTTTTAATAGCATGTAATAGTCTGTCTCCAGTACAAACTGTTACGTTTTCGCCGTTAACTTTTAAGTTTATGAAATCTGTTTCTATCATGATCTAGTTCTTATTTTATAAAATTTGATCATAAAATAAAATACAATTACTAATGCAACGAATATTAGTAGCGGTATTCTTATAGGATTAACATAATCTGAAATCTTTTCATAATTATTACCAAGTTTAGTGCCTACGTAAACATAAAGAAAATTAGATGGTAGTGATGCGATGAAGGTTATAATTGAGAACTTATAAAAATTCATGTTATAAATTCCAGCAATTACTGATGTTATAGGTTTAGGGAATAAAGGTACGAATCTAGTAAGTACTACGAATAGAGATCCATACTTTAAAAAATACTTTTCTGATTTTTTAATATCATAGCTAGAAAACATAAAATATTTACCAAATTTATTAATTAATGAATTTCCTAGTTTTTTTGATAAATAATACTCTATTGAACAACCTATTAATGTTCCTGTTGATGCCAGAATGCTCACGATGATTAGATCAATTGTGTTCTCCACAAGAAGAAAACCTGCTAAAGTAAGTATTATTTCACCAGGAAAGGGCAGAACAGTAGGCTCAATAATCATAAAAACAAAGATTCCTGGGTATCCAAGCCACTCAAATGTGTTAATAACCCACTCAATAATAGTATTTTCCAAACTCAGCAACGCGTTTAAGGCACCTTTTAATTAATAACTAATAAAAAGTATACATAATATTTTCAAAGCCCCTAAAATGATTTAAGCCATAAAATTTTTTTTGTACAAAAAATATTACTTCTCACATATTTTGTAATTATTATTGAATATTAAATCTTAAATATAATATAATTTTATTAATAATTTTAAACCCTTATTTGAGTTCAAAATAGTAATAGTTTTGAAATAGTTTTGAACAAGTTTAGAATTAGTATTTGATTAGTTTTGTACTAATTCTTTGTATTGTGTTATAATTTATTAAATGGCTATAGAAGCAAAAAAAACATCAAAAATGTTAAGTGTGGAAAAGAAGTTTAAGAGAGATCTTGAACGTATAATTCCAGAACTTGTAAATGAAAGAGGTCTGACCGGCGCTGCAAAAGAACTCGGGTTGGGTAAGGCTACTTTGTCTTATTGGATGTTAAAGCTTGGTATTCAATTTAGGAAGGTTGCTCTAGCTCCAGGTGAGACTATAGAGATAAAAAGAATTTCCGATTAATTAGTTATTTTTTTCCCTTTATTTTTTGGTCATGTTCAATTACATTTAAATAGATAATTAAACCATACCCATACATATCTTAAGTTATGAATAAAAAAATTATAGTTTTCTGCTTTACTGTATTGCTAACCTTTGGAGCAATTTCGTGTAGAGAAGTAACTGAAGCTCCTGCTGATCCTGTAGTTTTTGAACCAACCCCTGCTGCTAAAGAGATGGTAATGGCGGGTGCTGCTCCAGAAATTGAAGTCGTTATTGTTGGAGTTCCAGAATCTGGTTCAGAATGGTTTCTAAATGAAGGTTGTAATGCATGTCATTCTACCGGTGCTGAAAAAATAGTAGGTCCGGGTTTTGCAGGAATTTATGAGAGGGCTGCAAGCCGGGGTTATAGCTCCCCTGATGATTATATTGAAGCTTCAATAAGATATCCAGGAGAATATATAGTAGAAGGATACTCAAATCTAATGCCAGCAAGCTGGGAAGAGGCTGAGAAGCAAGAAATTGCAGACATCATCGCTTACTTAAAAACTTTGCAATAATTAGTTTCAAGCTATTTATTTGAACAAATTATACCCTAGCAATTAATGCTGCTTGGTATCCTGCTGAAAATCCAGCGTCTATGTTTACTACAGATATTCCTGGAGCACATGAATTAAGCATTGTTAGAAGTGCTGAATAACCATCTGCTCCAGTTCCAAAACCTACGGAAGTAGGAACTGCAATAACGGGCTTATCAACAAGTCCGGCTACAACTGTTGGAAGCGCCCCTTCCATTCCAGCTACCACGACTATACATTTAGATTCTTTAATTTTATCAACTTTGTTCAATATTCTATGAATTCCAGTAACACCTACATCATTTATTGATTCGACTCTAACTCCCATTAATTTTGCAGTTATTTCTGCTTCTTTTGCAATTGGGATATCAGATGTTCCTGCATTTACTACTGAAACTTTACCTTCATAGACGTCATCTTTTTTTGAACTAAAAATCATTTTAGCTTGTTCATCAAACTCTGCTTCTGGAATTAGTTTCTTAACTTCGATATATGTTTCAATATTAGTTCTGGTTATTAAGAATAAACTTGATTTTTTATAAATTTTTTCAGCTATTAGTGCAGATTGTTTTGGAGTTTTTGTTTCTCCAAAAATAACTTCGGGGAAACCAGTTCTTTTTTCTCTATCTAAATCTATCTCAGCAAAGTCTTTAGTATTATCGTTATTTTTTATCATTATTAAAATTAAGAATAAAATTCTTAACTTATTATAATTGATCCTTGTAAAATTTCTCCTTATTTCTATACTTTAGTTATAAGTAAATAATTATTCGATTTTAAGGGAATCTTATGAAATTAAGCTGTATACAATCTAATCTAAGAAAAGGTTTGGCAACAGTTAGTAGAGCTGTTGCTACTAGGTCAACCATACCTGAAACACAAAATGTTCTTATTGCTACAGATAACGGTAGATTGAAACTTACCGCTACAAATCTAGAAGTTGCTATAACAACTTGGATAGGTGCCCAAATTGAAGAAGAAGGCTCAGTTACAATTCCAGCTAGAATGCTTTCTGACTTCATCAATTCTTTACCTGATAAGAAAGTAGATATTGAAACAGTTGCAAATCCAATCGGATTAAAAATACACTGTGCAAATTTTGATGCGCAAATGAATGGAATAGATCCAGAAAATTACCCCCCAATACCAAATATTAGCGATGGTCCCAAAATTTCAATATCATCATCTGATTTCAAAAGTTCTCTCTCACGAGTAAGATTTGCTGTAGCCACAGATGAGTCGAGACCTGCTCTTACAGGGGTTAAGGTTGATGTAAAGGGAAATGAGTTTACCTTAGCTTCAGCTGATGGGTTTAGGTTGGCTATTGAAACTGGTAATTGTGAGTCCTCAGTTGAAGAAGATGTTTCAGTAATAGTTCCTGGAAGGACAATGAATGAGATATTTTCTTTATTAGGAACAGATTCAGGTATGCTTGATATGACTGTTACTGAGCAAAAAAGCCAAGCTTTATTTAAGTTTGGAGACGTTGAGGTTGTTACACAGTTAATACAAGGTAATTTTCCAGACTATGAGAGATTGATTCCTGGTGAGAAAGGAACTATTTGCAGGGTAAATAGAGAAGAAATTTTACAGGCTACTAATGCGGCATCAGTATTTGCTAGAGATGGTAGTGGAATAATTAGAATGGTTTCTGATGACACTGATGAAGGCTCAATTAGAATTATGTCTCAGGCTGAAGAACTTGGTTCAAATGAATCAAGAGTAAATGCTAGTATTGAAGGTGAAGAAACTAGAATAGCTTTTAATTCTAAATTTCTTAATGAAATATTGAGTGTGCTTGATGGAGATGAAGTAGAAATTGAAACTATGAGCCCTTCAAGTCCTGGGGTATTTAGATCAGCAGCAAACTCTGGATATCTTCATATTATTATGCCAATGTTTGTGCAGTGGTAGGCGTAATTTTTGTGTTTGATGTCTCAATTTGTATTTGATTTTGACTCTATCGTGTCCAAATTAATCTTACAGAAACTTTGTGCCCCTTTTGTCGGATAGTATTCTTAATCTAAATATAGATACCAGTTTTAATATATGGGTATCAATCCGACATGTGTCATAAATCCGACAAATACTCGGCATTTAAGGTATTTTTCTAGAAAGGGTTAGAAAATATATTTAAGATATAAATATTTTTTATGGCAGAAAATAAATCGAAACACAAAAAGAGTAAATATTTACTGATAAGAATAATTTTTATAATTTTGGGGAGTGTATTTGTTTCAATCGGAGCAATAGGGGTTTTAGTTCCAGGTCTTCCCACTACACCATTTATGATTTTAGCAGCAGCCTGTTACATAAGATCTTCTGACAAGTTATATAATTGGCTAATAAATAATAGAGTTTTTGGGAAGCATATAAAAAATATTAGAGAAGGGAAAGGGATACCAATAAAAATAAAGTTCTTTGCTCTGTCTATGAAAGTTATTTTCGTTACATTAGCAATAATTCCAGTTTCTCCAATTTATGTACCAAGTGTTTTGCTTAGAGTAATAATAATTTTTGCTGGAGTACTTAGTTTTTGGTATGTTAGTTATAAAATTCCAACCTTAAAAAAATGATAATTTATGTTCCAATTGAACTCAATTCTCACTTTTTTTAAGAATCTTGTACGGTCAAAGGATTTTTAAGACAAATAAAATTCTTGTAAGAAAAAATTATTTTTTTAGTTCCAATTTTCTACCAGAAGCTTCTTCCCAAGATTCAATCATAATTTTTGTCAATCCAGAGTATCTCTTTCTTTGTACTATCCTATTATCTAATATTCTTGGGATTTGAATTTCTTCAAAAAAATCTCTAAATAATTTTTTATCAAATTTAAGTTCCCAACTAAAATGTCCTCTGTAATACTGCATATTATTGTCAATTAATCTTCCTAGACGATATTCAGTTGTTAATACTCTCATAGTGCTCATGATGTAGGTTTGAAGGGTAGTAAATTCTTTCTTGGTTAATGAATCTAATCCTTTATCAAATTTATCCAGAAATTCTGGTGTGCATTGATCTGCAAACCATTCATTACTTCTTGACCTAGTATCCATAGCATAAAGAGACATGTTTGCATCTGCATCATTATGAGCTATATCTAGTGTTTTTTTTTGAATAACCATTTGCCAAATTAGGACAGAAGCTACAATCAATGTTGCTATCCCTGTTACTAGCTGTGCTATTTCTATTAGTTCCATTTAATCCTCCCATGAGTAATATTTTTAGAAATATTACAAAGAGATTTAAAAAAAGTGAAGTAATATAGTGTCCAGAAACAGACTGACTGTCTTGTCCTTTATTTTTTTTTATATTTTTTTGTTTATAGGGGGTAATTTAATACCCCCTCCAATCTGACGGCTTTCAGTTTGATAAACTCAATTTAATTTGTAGGTCTTTTCGGCTGAAAGTTTGTTATTTCCGTTACGACAATATGCTTGTATTTTAATTGGTTGATGAGAATTATTAGGCATTACTTTATTAGAAGTGAAGTAAAGTCCATATTGATTATCAAATTCCTTTATCCTGTCTTCTGTTTGCTTGAGTTTTATCTCAGGATTAGTAGTATTTATATGTTTAGAGTTGAAAGGATTACCCCTACTGGTGCTGTAATATGCCAATGTTTGTGCAGTGGTAGAGGTGATTTTTGTACTATTATTGTGCTATTAATCAATAATCAAAATAATTTATTATGTTCTATTCAAGTGAAAAAAAATTAAATTTTAAAGATGTACTTATAGTACCTAAATCATCAAAATTAAACTCAAGAAAAGATGTAGTTTTAGATACAAAAATTTTATTTCCAGCTTCTGGAATAAATTGGACTGGAGTTCCAATTATGGCATCTAATATGGATTATGTTGGAACTTTTGAGATGGGATTTGCTCTACAAAATCTTAAAATGACAAATGCTGTAAGTAAATTTTATAGTAAGGATGCTTGGGTTAAGTCTATAGATAACGGATTAGATCTAGAATTTAATTTCATAACATTCGGATTACAAGAAATTTCAGAAATTGACGAGAGTATTTCATATATTTTACAAAAAACTAATAAAAACATTAAAACTATTGTGTTTGATATACCAAACGGATACATAGATAAATTTTCTAAAATTATTTCTGAAACTAGAAAAGAATTTCCTGAGCTTGGAATAATTGCAGGTAATGTTGTTACTCCAGAAGGTGTACGACTATTAATGGATTCAGGAGCTGATGGAGTAAAGGTTGGTATAGGGTCGGGGGGTGTTTGTGACACTACTGAAACAACAGGTATAGGTTACCCTCAGTTATCTGCAGCAATAGATTGCAGTACTGAAGTCAAAAAATACAAAGGTTTTATAGTATCTGATGGTGGTGTAAAAATAACAGGCGATATTTCTAAAGCGTTTGCAGCTGGATCAGGATTTGTTATGTTAGGATCGTTATTGGCAGCTCACAAAGAAAGTATGGCTCCTATTATAAGAAAAGATAATAAAAACTTCAGAGAACTATATGGTATGAGTTCTACTCAAGCTATGGTAAAACACTATGGTGGTGTTGCAGATTATAGAACGTCTGAAGGTAAATTAATTCTTGTTGAAGACAGAGGGCCTGTCAAGCATACACTAAATAAAATACTTGGAGCACTTAGGTCAACTTGTACATATATAAATGCCAAAAATATTGGTGAAATTTACGAAAATTCAAGTTTCATTATTTTGTAAAATTTATTTCTGAAATTTTTGACAATAACTCTTCTTCATTATAAATTATAATTTCTTTTATTTTTTCTCTAGATTTTTCGGGAAAGATTCTATGTAACATAACTTCACAACGCCTATTGAGATCATTTTTATTATCAGTAATAAAATCACCCAACAAAGATAGTTTTAATATTTCATAACTATTTTCAAGCTGATAAAAAATATATTCTTTTCCAGAGTTCATAATAAATATAGTGTAAATGTTACTTAATTTAGTTGTCCATCTTCATAAAGTTTCAATAAACTATTTATTTCATTGAAATTGAGGGACTTATAATTTTTTATAATATCATTTTCATTATATGGTTCATTGATATCTGTGTCATAAGATTCATAGATAATGCCAATTTTGTTTAGAATATCCTTGAAAGGACTCAAGAAATTATCTATGGAGACTTGAAGTTGGTGGGTTGAAGGAATAATTTTTTCTACTCCATAAATGCTCATTACTTCTTCGTAACTGTCTTTTATGTTAGTTTTATTTGTATCTTCAATTGAATCTATTTTTGATAATAATATTTCAAGATATTTTACTAGTGTTCCTCCTAAATCTAAAATATCTTCTGTTAACTCGTCATCACTAAAATTAAGATCTAAAATTTTTTCTGAAATATTTTTGAGAAAATTCATAAAATCCTGATGACCAAAAGGTTCTTTTTCTTCAGTTCCATATTTTAGCTCTATATCTGAAATTTTTGAATATTGATTAATTTCAAAATATTCAGGTCTTATATCTCTACCAGATTCTTTAGCTTCAATAATCAATTCGTTAAATTCCACGGGATTAATATTTAATTTTTTCATAAGTTCAATTTGATTTGGAAAAGAACCGGTTCTATTTATACTGATTCTCATATATCTATGTAACTTATTGATTTTATCTGACATAAAAAATTAACTAACTTTTTTCCACTTCACCGTAAATTCTTCAAGTAAATTGTTGTCTGGATCTGGAAGTTTATCTAAAGGTTCAAAAATATAAGGAGACTTGAATTTATTTTCTGGTTTGCACAAATCATTTTTGTAGAATCTTTCAGAAGGGAATAAATCTCCTGGATATGTGAAATTATCAAGTGTGGCTAAAGCTATACAAACGCTTGCTCCTAAAGCACTTTCTAACATCCCTCCTACCCAAACAGGAATTCCTGAATCTTCTGCTAATTTATTTATTCTTAATGAGTTAGTTAATCCTCCAACTCTTCCTGGTTTGATATTTATAAATTTACATGCATTAATTTCAATAGCTTGTCTAGCTCTTTCAACACTATTAATAGATTCATCTAAACATATAGGTGTATTGATTTCAGAAGACAACTTTGAATGATCAATTAAGTCATCTGAGGATAAAGGTTGTTCAATGAAAGCTAAATTATATTTATCAATTGATTTGAAAAAGTCCATGTCATTAATTGAATAACCTCCATTGCAATCTACATGAAAAATAGAGTTTGGAAAAGAACTGTTTACGGCATCTAAAACTTCCAAATCCCAACCTTTTTTTATCTTCAGCTTAATTCTTGGAGTTTTGTTGTTTACAGCTATCTGTATTTTTTCTAAAAGCGTATCAATATCTTTTTCTACTCCAAAATCAGCACCTGCAATAACCTCTTTTCTTGTTCCTCCCAATAATTTATGCAGTGGAGTTTTAGTTAGTTTACTCTCTAAGTTCCACCAAGCTATATCTAATCCAGCTTTAGCAAAAGGGTTACCTTTATAAATTGATAGTTCATCATTAATTTCTTTTGAAGATTCAAATTCTTTTCCTATAATTTTTTTCCCAAATATTTCAGATAAGTTGTAAAAAATAGAATTAGCGCTTTCATAGGAGTAGGTAGGTAATTCTAATGCACAGGTTTCTGACCATGCAAAGTTATTCTCACTTGTAACTTTGATCAAAATTGAATGTATTTCATAATCAGCTCCATATGAGGTTATCCATGGATCGATCAATGGAAGAGCTACATGGTATATTTTTAATTCATCAATTTTCATCTTTATAAATCTTATTTAATTACTTTATATCTATCTTAGTCCCACACTACCATCGCTTGAAATAGGAGGCGGTATATTTGCAGGATCAAATGGGTGCATGGAAGGAGAATCTTCGTTGAAAATAACTCCAAGACCTGGTTTTTCCGATGGGATATACCAACCATCTTTAATTTTTATTATTTCATCAGTCATATCTCTTCTTGGAGATATGTCTTCTTGTAATGATTCCTGTAGATCCCAGGATGGAGAAGAGGTCCCTAGAGCTATACATGCAGCAGTAGCTATGGGTCCCTGAAAGTTGTGTGGACAAATTTTTATATGATTTGCTTCAGCAATAGTTGCAATTTTTTTCACTCCAGTAATTCCTCCAGCGACTGCAATATCAGGTTTGAAAAAAGCAGGTTTTGCTAGTTGGGCGTATTCCCTAAATTCCCATATACCCATGTTTCTTTCTCCAACAGCAAGAGGTAATTTTATTTTTGAAGAGACGTCAGCCATAGCAACAACTGAGTCTGGAACTATTGGATCTTCAATAAAGTAAGGTCTAAACTTTGCAACTTCTTCACAAAATGCAATAGCCTCATGAGGTTGCATATTTCTATGAATTTCTACACCAATATCAAAATCCCAACCAACTGTTTCTCTAACAGCCTCAACCATCTCTAAAGCAAGTCCAATTAATCTAGTGTATGTTAATTCAGCCCAATTATTAGGCATCGGTGTAAATTTTAACGCTGTAAATCCCTGCTCTAAAGCTTTTTTAGCTCCTGAGGCACATTCTTCTGGGGTATCACCACCTACTCCAAGTGCAATAGCTCTTATTTTTTGTCTTACTTTTCCACCTAAGAGGTTCCAGACTGGTGTTTGAAGCCTTTTGCCTTTGATATCCCATAATGCCATATCAATTGCACTTATTGCTCCTCCAATGCTATTCCCTCTAAAAGCAGAGTTATATCTCCACAAATAATTCCAAATATGTTCTACATCATCAGAATCCATTCCTAGTAAGGCATCAGAGAAAGAATGGATAGTTGCTTCAGCAGCTTTCGGATATGACCAATAACAAGATTCACCAATGCCTTCTAATCCATCTTCAGTTGTAACCTTGACTACCAAAAACCTTGATACAAAAAAGGTTTCAATTTTTTCTATTTTCATAAAATTTCTCCTTCTATATCTATATATTCCAATATTCGTTTATGCTTGATTCATAAACGGAGGTTGATTCGTTTTCGATCTCATCTATTTTTACTGGCCTACCCAATACAGATGATTCTAAAGCAGCATTACAAACGGCTAAATCTTTTCTACCAACATAAGCATTTACTTCAGGCATTGTACCATCTGTGATGCATTGACCTAATTCATAATATTCTAAAGCCACAAGAAATCTATCTGCATCTTCAAACGGAGTTTTATAGGAAGCAATTCTTTCTGAACCAAATAAGCGTGAAGTAAGTTCATCTAGATGAAAATCTGGAACTAGATCTATAACTTCTTGTCCTGTGATCTCTCCAATTCCATCTATATTAAGTGATAGAGGGTCACCTCTTCTTTGTTTTGCAGGTTTCATAGAACCTTTACTTCCATAAATCATAGAATATTCTATAGGTTCACCATGAGCTGCCCAAAATGAAGTCCATTGACCAACAGCTCCATTTTTATATTTAAGTGTAGAGATAACCATATCCTCTGATGAAGCTTTTATACTTTCAGGAACTTCATCAGCCCAATGATCATAGAAATTAGAAACTCCTATTTTATCTCCTCTATATCTGACTGGTTCCCAAATTTTAGATACTGCAAAGACTTCTTCTA
>Ga0310343_10000652_pt1 | contig 16771 bp, 17 predicted proteins | sample HC15DNA2025_MG_FD_203519 | JGI IMG/M metagenome (GOLD analysis project Ga0310343, IMG submission 203519) | Marine microbial communities from station ALOHA, North Pacific Subtropical Gyre - HC15-DNA-20-25_MG | ecosystem: Environmental > Aquatic > Marine > Oceanic | place: Pacific Ocean: North... | reverse complement strand
TAAAATCCTATAAAGCCAGTAGAAACTTTTTTAGACAAACCGAATATAGCTATAAATATTGCAAAAGAAAATTGTAATAAAAAATATTTCAATGAATCAAATTTGATATTTCTATATTTAAAAAATTAAATTATTTTCAACGCTTAAATACAATATATTTTTGAATAATATAAGAAAGTGATGCTAGAGGAGCTATCAAGATAAATGCAATAACGTTTTTTGAGAACCCAAATGAAGTTAAGAAAGAAATCATACTCCAGTTTAGATTCCAAATAATAATATTTAATAAAAAATATTTTTTTAAATGGTATTTATTTAAAGAATTTACCTTAAATACATTCTTGCCATAAAAATAAAACCCAAAAAGAAAGTTAAATAACTGACCAATAAAAGTAGCATAAAAAGTTTTCAGAAATATTAATAATATCTGAATGATTAAATTTGTAAGAAAGACATTGACTATACCGAATAAAAAAAATAAAGTTTTTTTTTCTTTTATTTTCATTTTTGAATCTAAATAATTCTAAAAATACATTTCAAATAATTTAACTATAGTACCTCGAAGAATTTCCAATTTGCCAAACATTAAAACCAATCTCCTCGGCCATTCGAACATCAATAATTGATCTTGTATCAAAAATCCAAGCTGGTCTTTTCATATTGTTAAATAATAAATCCCATTTTGCTTGTTTAAATTCTTTCCATTCTGTGAGGATTATTACTGCATAAGAACAATCAATAGCAGATTCAATACTTTCTACTCGTTCGAAACTACCATTATCTAGAAATTCTTCTGAGTGCAAAATACCTAAATCTCTCTCAATTTGATCCTTAACAACTTTTGGATCATAAATAGAAAGAAACGCACCTTCTTCTATTAGATCTTTGCAGATTTTTATACATGCCGAATTTCTAGTATCATTAGTGTTAGCTTTAAATGCAAATCCTAATACTGCTAATTTCTTTTCTGCAACTGTACCAAATAGACTGTTAACTATTAACTTAGAAATTCTGTCTTTCTGCCAATTGTTTAACATCACAACTTGCTGCCAATAATCAGCAACTTCATGAAGGTTGTAGTATTCACAAAGATAAACCAGATTAAGAATATCTTTTTGAAAACAACTCCCTCCAAAACCTGGTCCAGGCGATAAAAATTTAGTCCCAATTCTAGTATCCATACCGATAGCTTTAGCTACCTGCTTTACATCAGCCTCGGTAACCTCGCAAAGAGCAGAAATTGAATTAATAGATGAAATTCTTTGAGCCAAAAATGCATTAGCAGTCAACTTTGATAGTTCAGAACTCCATATATTAGTCCTTATAATTTTTTCTTGAGGCACCCAATTACTATATAAATCAGCAAGTAAGTTTATAGCTGATTCATCATCCCCTCCAATTAGAACCCTATCTGGGAATTCAAGATCATTTATTGCAGTTCCTTCTGATAAGAATTCAGGATTTGATAATACAGAAAAAGTTTTATTTTGACAATCTAGTTTCTTATTTTGTGAATTAATTAAAATTTTTTCTATAGTTTTTGCAGTTCGAACGGGTAGAGTACTTTTTTCGACGACAATTGTATGACCTCTAGAAAACTCTGCGATTTGTCTTGCAGATATTTCAACCCATTTCAAATCACTAGCTTTTCCAGCCCCAACCCCTTTTGACTTAGTAGGAGTATTTACAGAAAGAAAAATCATATCCGCGTTTTGAATAGATTCCTTAATATTTGTTGTAAAGAAAAGATTTTTATTGCGACATTTTAAAATTATTTCATCTAGACCTGGTTCAAATATGGGTAAATTAGAGGTATCAGTTTCATTCCATGAATTAATCCTAGATTCATTTATATCTACAACAGTAATATTTACTTCTTTACAATGCTCAGCAAAAACAGCCATTGTAGGTCCACCTACATAACCAGCACCTATACAACATATATTCTTGATATTTTTATTTCTCATTAGTATTTAATTTCTATAAACTTAACTTCAATTTTGTAATTTAGTATAAATAATATAAAAAGCATAATATCATTAATCTACCAGTAATCTTACAATAATTATATAAATCAAATACATTTAATATTTTTAGAAGTTTTGAAAATATAATTTAAATTCATAAATTATTAAAAAATTATACTTCAAATTTTTTGGACAAAATTTTTTCTACTAATTCGATAATAATTACTACTTTGACTGCAAGTTTTAGATCACTTACGTCAAACCTGTTATTAAACAAATCATAAATAAAATCATTAAGTAAAATGTTAAGTGGTTTATCGTTAAATTTAAATTTATCATAATTATTTTTATTATAAATTTCTTTTATGGATTTATTTTTTTCTTCTTGAGGCAAATCGTAAGTTATTGGATCAAAGATATAAGATTTATTTGTATAATTTAATTTTAAGAGTCTTTTTTTATAATCCATCAGATTTCCAATATTAATTTGAGATATAATATTCTTAAATTCAAGTGTAATATTAACATTAGACTTATTAAATCCCTTCTCAGATATTTTCTTCGTATATTTTGCATTAACTTTTGATGGCATTTCTCCCAACAAATCTAAACACATTGCTATATCATGAGGAGCCCAATCCCATAAGGGAGTGACATCTGTTCTAAAAGGGCCAAAATTTCCAGCTTCCGTAAATACTGACTTCAAATCTTTTCTATTAATTAGAAATTTTTTTAAAGCTCGATAAATGGGATGATATAAATAAACATGATTTACTCTAACATTAACTTTATTTTTCAAAGCCAAAGATAACAAAGATTTTGCATCCTTGGAATTTAGAGTAACGGGCTTCTCAATAATTACTGGTTTTTTTGATTTAATTGATAATTTTGCAATTTCATAATGCATTTTTGGAGGTGTCGCGATTATAATTCCATCAACTTCTTTTGAGTTAGTCACATCTTTCCAATTATCTGTGAGTAAATAATTATCTGATAAAAATCTTTCTTTAATTAAGCTTTTACATGCAATTATTTTGAGTTCTGCACAATCAACATCCTCTATAGTTTTTATGTAATTTGCACCCCACCTGCCTATACCAATTAGACCTAATCTAATGTTTTTTTTTGATTTATTGAATCCCACAATATACTTTATCTGACCAATCTATAAATCTTTTTAAACCATCATCTATAAGAACTTTAGGATTATATTTGATTTGAATTTTTGCCTTTCTTATATCTGGACATCTTCTATTAGGTTCATCAGCAGGATAACTGTCTGGATAATCAACAATGTTGTATTTGACTTCTTTACCTAAAATCAATTCGATTTTTTTTATTAACTCAATAACAGAAATCTCAGGATCAGGATTTCCAATATTATAAGCCTCCCCTGACACTCCATTCATTATTACTCGAATGAATCCTTCCATAGCATCAGTGACGTAGCAAAAAGTTCTTGTTTGATTACCTGTACCATATATTTCCAGCGGGATATTCCCTTTTATTCGACTAGCAAAATTTGGTAACACTCTATAATCTGTCTCTTGCATTCCAGGACCAAAAACATTAAAAGGCCTAATTGTATTTGTATGGACCCCTTTTATATTATGGTAAATATTACATAAAGTTTCCCCTACTCTTTTACTTTCGTCATAACAAGCTCTAGGGCCAGTACATGAAACATTTCCTCTGTAGCTTTCTTTGGTTGGTATATTTTTGATATCTGGGTCGCCATAGATTTCAGAAGAAGAAAAAAATATGAGTTTTGCAGAATTTTGTTCTGCTAATTTAAGCATATTTTTTGTGCCATCTATAGCCACTCCAAGTGTCTCCAATGGATAAGCACGATAGTAATAAGGACTGGCAATCCCAGCTGCATGTACTATGTAATCAATTTTCTTATCATAATTAAATTCATTAATTACATTGTGATTAATAAATTCAATATTTTCGTAATTTGGGATATCTGAACCCTCTCTTCCTGAAGTTATTAAATTATCTAGAACAATAAGATTAAGTTTTTTTTCAAGGACATTTTTATTAATTTCATTAAATATTTCCATAAAATATCTGCCTAAGAAACCGCGACCTCCAGTCAAAAGAATTGTCTTATCTGAAAAATAATTGGATATATCTCTAAGATTCTCAACTATTTGTTTAATATCATTTTTTAATAAAAAATTGCTCAAGCTAAATAACCTCTACTTTAGGTAATGGGATAATGAATTTTCCACCAGATTCAAGAAACTTTTTATTATTTTTGATTATTGACTCTGAAAAATTCCAAGCGAGAATTAATAAATAATCAGGTTTTAAAATTTCTATGTATGAAGATGAAAATACTGGTATGTGAAGCCCTGGGGTATAAAGGCCTTGTTTTAATGGGCTATCATCAACAATGAAATCTAGAATATCACTGTCAAGGCCAAATTCATACATAAGAGTGGTGGCTTTTGCTGGAGCTCCAAATCCTGCAATATTTTTTTTGTCAGATTTTAATTTTTTAAGTAATGATTTAAGTTCTTGTTTTTTTACTTTTATTTGATTTGAAAAATTTTTAAGTGTATAACTCTTATTTAATGACAAAGAATTTTCTAAATCGACTAATTTATTTACTGAAGCTTTTATCTTTGTCTTATCTAATCTATTTTTTACAACACATCTTATTGAACCTCCATGAGTATTAATTCTGACAACATCTATTAAGGTCATATTTTTTCTTTCAAAAAAATCAATTAGAGGTATAACTGAATGATAAGACAAATGTTCGTGATAGATTGTATCAAAAAGCGTTTTTTGATACACGTCGACTAAATATGAAACTTCAAATACGAATATTCCATCGATTGAAAGTAAATTAGAAACTGCATCAGTAATTCCCGATAAATCATCACAATGAGCGAAAACATTATTAGCAGTGATTAAAGAAGCCTTCATATATTTTTCTTTAATTTTTCTGGAACTTTCGATATTAAAGAAATCATTAATCGTTTCAATACCATCAAGAGTTGCTTTTTTTGCAATTTCTTTAGCAGGATCAACTCCGAGTACTGAATATCCTAATTCTTTGAAAAATTTCAACAAGGTCCCATCATTTGAACCTATATCTAAAACATAATTTTTTTTGGATGGTCTATATTGGGCAATTATATCTTTAGCATAATTTCTAAAATGATTAACAAATACTGAAGAAGTTCCTGAAACATAGACATAATTATTAAAAAGTTCTGCTGGATCAACAATATCAGTTAATTGAACATGATTACATGATTCACAAAAATATAATTGCAAGGGATATTTCCTCTGTTCAATTTTACATTTATCTTTTGAAACAAAGGCATTAGCAGGGGGAGTAGAAGCAAGTTTCAAAACTGAAACAATCTTAGAAGATTCACATAATCTGCATAATGAACGCCTTCTATAATTATTATTATTCATTTGGCTTCCACGAGATTGAATCACTTGGATCAATTAAATTAACTCTTACTACATCAGCCTCATAGGTTTCTTGATCTCTAGGATTCCTAGATAGAGTCAAAAATATAGTATCCTCAGGGAATTTCATACAATGTTCGACTAATGGGGGTGTAAAAACCATATTGCCTTTTTTTACAATTATCATTTCAGGCATCTTATTAGAGTTTACATTTTTATGAAAATATTGTATTTGGCCAGAAATAACATAACAGTAATGCCAATCAGTTTTGTGATAATGATTCGCTCTAAGGGAGCCTGCTTTTGACTCAATCATTACGGCACTTTTCATCATTAAATCAACTAAGGGTTGAATTGATCCTCTTCGATCAATAAAGGGATTTTGTAATTTAACTAAGGGTTCAGATGGCCATAACTCCATCTCCTCTTTTGTTACTGGGATTAATTTATCTGGTTTCATTGGGATAATTTAATTAAGGAAAAAATTTTTTCTTGAATATTGTAAATAATACAGCAATAGCATTATAAGCTCTTATTTTTTTCCCTTCATCATAAGTTCTACCATAATAATTTATTGGAACCTCATAAAAAGCATTACCTTTATCAACTATTAAAGACAAAATCTCAGCCTGCTGCTCCCAGCCATTGGTTAATAAATTTTCTGGTTTTATCAACTCACTTTTAAATAATAAATAACAACTATAAATATCAGTAAAGGTTGTATTATTTAAAATATTAAAAACGAAAGTTATAAATTTGTTTCCAAGTTTATGCCAAAAATAATAAACCCTAGTTAATTGGGAAGCAGAAAGACGGCTACCAATAACAATATCAGCATTAAATCTAATAACAGGTTCTAAAAGTTTTATATAGTCGTTAGGATCATATTCAAGGTCTGCATCTTGAAAGAGAATATAGTCTCCAGTAGCTTTTTCAAGACCCCTTTTTACAGCAGCTCCTTTCCCCTTATTTTGCTTAAATTCTATTAATTTATTATAAAGTTTATTATTATTTTTTAACAAATTTAACGTGTTATCTTTGGAGGCATCATCAATAACTATAATTTCTTTTTGAACTCCTTCAATTTTAACTTTGTCAACTTTATTTAGTAAGGAAATAATTGTTTTTTCTTCATTAAATGCAGGTATTATTATTGATATTCTTATCATTAAAAAACAACATTAGCCAAGTAATTATAATGTAAAAAAATATTTTTCATACTGCTAGTAATAAAATTGTAAATCTACAAAACATTTTTTTATTTTTTAGCAACAATAATAATATTTTTGCCGATTAAGAATCTAAATCCAACTTTATCCATTAATCTAGATAGAGGAAATATATATTTATCGTAAAAAATAAGAGCTGATTTCGAGGGTAATGTTTTTTTTACAAAACTATTAAAAAGCTTCCAAATTAAGGTTGTAAAGAAACCAAGGAAATCAGCATAATGAATTTTAACTATATTAAATCCTGCTTTTTTACATAATGATCTAATTTTTTTCATTTCATACCTTCTATAGTGTCCTACCATTTCATCTAATTTTGTCCATAAAATCATATTGGCAGGAAGATAAAGAAATAAGATGCCATTATTTTTTAGTTTCTCTTTGATTAATTTTAATACTTCATAATCATCTTTAATATGTTCTAAAACATTTGAAGAAAAAACTAAATCAACAGGTTCAGAAATTGTTGAGAGACTTTTAGAATAATTAAGTCTTCTTTTCTTTAATTCTTGAATATTCTTTTCATCAATTTCTATACATAAAGGATTAATGTTTATTTTTTTCCTGAATAGAATAGACATTGTGCCTATACCTGCGCCAAAATCTATAATACTATTTATTTCTCTACTATATTTAATAGAATCGTCGACGATTGAGCTGTTATAGTTTTGCATATATTCTAGGCTTTTTAATTCCTCTAACCCTGTATATATGAAATTATTTTTATTCTGCATTTTATTTAATGAATTAATGAATTTTTAATAAAGTCTAAATTCAATAGAATTTCTTTTATTTCTTTTAAATTTAATCTATTGGTGTTATGCGATGTGTATTCTTTAAATTCTTCGTTAATTTCTTTACCTTTTTCGAAATAACTTTCATAATTTAAACCTCTATTGTCAGAAGGTAATCTAAAGAACTTTCCATTATCTTCTACTCTTGCCATCTCCTCTCTTGATAAAAGAGATTCATAAAGTTTTTCGCCATGTCTGGTGCCTATAATAATATTATCTTTTTTATATTCAAAAATTTCTTTTAATGCTTCAGCCAAATCAATTAGGGTACAAGCAGGTGATTTTTGTACAAAAATATCTCCATTTAAACCTTTCTCAAAAGCGTGCATTACTAAATCGACAGATTGGTCTAGAGTCATAAGAAACCTTGTCATTTTTGGATCTGTAATAGTTATGTTGTTATTACTTTTAATTTGACTTACAAACAATGGAATTACAGAACCTCTAGAACACATAACGTTTCCATATCTAGTAGCGCAAAAAACACTATTTTCTTTATTTGAAATAGATTTAGCAAGCATTAATTTTTCCATCATTGCTTTAGACATTCCCATTGTATTTATTGGATAAACTGCTTTATCCGTACTTAAGAGAACAACCTTCTTGATATAATTTTTATTTGCTGCCCTTAAAAGATTATCAGTACCAATAACATTAGTTTTTATGGCCTCTAAGGGATAAAATTCGCAAGAAGGTACCTGCTTTAAAGCCGCCGCGTGAAATACATAGTCAACATTATTACAACAATCTGATAAAGCCTCGTAATCTCTTATATCTCCAATCACAAAATTAACTCTCTCATCTTTTATTTGCTTTCGCATTAGATCTTGTTTATTTTCATCTCTGCTAAAAATACGAATTTCTTGAACATTTTTTTGTAATAGAAAATTACATACAGTACTTCCAAAGGAACCTGTACCACCAGTAATTAAAAATTTTTTATTTAATAAATTCATTTGTTCTGCAAATTAAATTCATGCATATCTTTTATTAATAAGGGCCATTTTTTAGATTTATAACCTGTTAATTGATTGAAATAAGAACCATTTAAAGATCGATCGATATTCTTCAATGCATCAGGTATAATTTTAGTTGTTTTTTTATATTCATAAGCAATAATTTTTAATAAATCAAGCTTAGAAATAGGCTCCCCCGCAATATGAAATATACCATTTAATTCATTTCTAGGGATTATATGTTTATCTATTATTTTTGCTAATTCGAGAACTGTCAAACCGGAGAATATTACATTTTTATAACCTTTAACCTTTTTTTCTTGATTTAAAAACCATTCTAGCAGGCCAAATTTTGAGCATAATTCGTGCCCAATAGCAGACTTTCTTATAGTAATAGTATTTTCATGTTTAACTTCTCCTAACAACTTACTTCTCCCATATAAATCTATTGGATCTGGATTGTCACTTTCATTATAAAAGCCTTTCTTGCCAGAAAAAACGCAATCAGTGCTGAATTGAATTAATCTAACACCATTAAGAAAACATATTTCTGAGAGCTTATGAGGGAATAGAGAATTTATTGTTATATATTTTTCTGCTGGATTAGTATATGTTTTTTTATTGTTTATACCTATACAATTAATTAGAACATTAGGTTTCAAAACTTTTATTTTTTTTTCAATCTCTAAGGTATCTAAAACATCTTTAATTATGACAAAATTTTCAAAATAATTTCTGTTAAATAAAGAAATTTTAGTATTATTTCTAACTCCTGCAAAAGTAATATAATTTGGTCTATTTAAGAAATATTTAGCTATCGTATTACCTAATAATCCATTGGATCCTAAAATAAATAGTCTCATTTTTAAAAATTTTCTTTTTTTAAAATTTAAATAAAGAATAAATATATCTGTTCATCATATAGTTGACTTTATTGCCTTTAAAATTTTTTGATAAATATCTTCTTCAGAATATGGGTTGAAAGTATACATTGGATTACATACATCATATACATAATCCAAATTAGATGCAATTATTTTTAAATTATAAAGTGAGGCTTCAATAAGTGGTAAACCTAAAGATTCATTTATAGATGGAAAAATTAGAAAATCTGAAAAAATATAAATTTTATGTACTGTATCTATTGATTGATTTCCAATAAATATAATTTTATCATTTTGCCTATACTCATTAGGCACACTGGAAGGATCTACTGTTACTACAAGTTTTATATTATTTAAGGAGTTGGAAGATAATTTTATAAAAGATTTGAATAAAACTTTATGATTTTTATGGGGATAGAAAGACGCAGGATAAAAAAATAATATATTATCATTTGAAACTAGTCTTATTTTTTCTATTAAATCAAGATCTAAATTATTAACTTTACCAAGTATACTTTCTTGAAAAAAATTTAAGTCAATATTTTTCCAAAAACTATCTCTTATAATGATTTTATTATTTGGTTTTGCGGTTGAAATTATTTTTTTCATAGAATTTGTTTGGACTATAATCGTATCAGTATTTTTTAAAAATAAATTTATTAAAAATGAATGCAAAAAATGATAGGTAAAGAAATTTAGTTGAAAAAAAAGTTTTCTACTAAAAAAATTAAAAATTGAAAACAAGTTTTTATTTTGGAAAAGAACAAACACCCTATTGCTTTTAACTGGAAATCTGAAAAGAGGAGGAATTCCATTGAGGTAAAATTCTTGAATGCATTCTTTTTCATTAGAATTTTTTAAATTATTTCTAAATTCTAAATAGCAAATAAGTCTCTCTCTTAAGATATAAAAATTCCTAAATAAGTTTTTTTTATAAAATTTTATCTTTGCATTAATAAATGGCTTAATTAAATGTCTTGCCCTTTCATCAAGAAATATTAAATTACCTTTTTTATCCAACTTGGAATGCATCATTAATAAATATATTATTCCACCACCATTATGAATACTAATACAATTAAAAATTTTATTAATCATGAATAATTGATTAAAAAAGTTATTTTTCTATTATTGATATAATATCCAAATATAAACAAATCATTGTAATGAATGAAAATGATATCTCGAAAAGTCAAAACAAGAAAAATGTTCTACACGTGATAATTGAGAAAAGAAGTTCTTTTAAATATTTCAATAAAAATAAAAATGTTTTTACTTTAAACGAATTTGTTCTCACAAAAAAGGAAAAGAAAGGTTTGAATCATATTTTCCCATTTGCAAAAAAAACCTGCCAAGAATCAGAAAGTTTATTATTAAAAACTAATAATGCAAAATCTGAAATTATAAAAGTAATAAAGAATTTTTATTTTTTTAAAAATTTTCAACATTTAGAAGAACTTCTTGAACCATTTTTAGAAATAAAATTATCACGTTTTTTTTACATGTATAGTGTAATTCCTAATTATAAAAAATATATATTAATAACTAGAAGAAAAAATAAATCCTTTTATTCAAAAGAGGACTTAATTTTAGCTATCGATAAATTATATTCTAATAGCAATAAGAAAGATTCTGAATTTTTTAATTATTTTACCTCTCCCGACTTTAATTTTTTTAATAAATTTCTAATGAATCTTCAAAAAAGATTAATGGAAGGAATCTTTAAAAAAAACAAAATAGAATTCAATTTTTTTTCTGATAAAAAAGCATACTTTATAGATGATCTTAAGAAAAAATTTATAGGTAAAAATAATTTAATTATTTATTATTCAAATACAAAATCTTTTCTAAAATTAATACGTTTGATAATAATACAATTTCTAGCTTTAATTTCTTTTAAAGATTTTAAGGAAGTTGGTATATTTCTTTTATCCAGAAATAATATGAATAATTTAACAAACTTTAATAAGTATATCGATCAGTTGCGATTTTTAGAATTAAATTTTAAATTCTCAAATTATTTATTAAAACAAATATATTTTTATCTAATGCATACTTATAGTTTTAAAGAAGATTTAAGAGATTTATTTAAAAAATCAAATATAAAAAATGGTTACTTTCATTCTGTAAGATTTCCAGATTTGTTCACATTTTCAAGAGCTCTCAGCGATGCTAATAGCAAAGTATTACTTATCAGCCATGGATCACATACTATACAGAAAAATAAGTTATCAGATAAATATGCGGCAAAATCTCTAGCCACAGGATTAGCTTATACAATGGATAAGAGGATAACTCTCCTAAGTCAATCTTTATATTGTGATGATTTTTTAGATTCTATGAAATTGAAATATTATAAGATTAATCGCTTTATAAAAAATGATTTTCATGACAATAAAACTTTAATCAAAGGTAGGAAAAAGCAAAAATTAATAATCCTTCTTATTGGAACTATTAAACCACTTGGGGCAAGAAGATATTATGTAGAATCTTCCTCAGAATTTATTTCTAATGTTGAATATATTTACTCAAAATTAAAGAAACATAAACAAAAATTTAAAATACTTTTGCGAATTAGAGATGTTAAGAATGAAATCAATCAAAAAATTCTCAATAATGCATTCGAAAGTAAAAGTGACCTTATTTCTATTGGTAATAAGGGGTCAATATATAAAGAAATAAAAAATTCTGATTGCATTATTTCTTTTTCATCAACGACCTTAGAAGAAGCTTTATTTATGAAAAAACCAGTAATTTCTTATGGTTTTACAGGCTACAATCATCTAACTTATTATGATAAAGATACTGAATTAGAATCCAAATATTTGATTGATAATAAATTTAAAATAATTGAGAAATGCTTACAAAGAAGATTCATTTTTTATGACTACAAAAATAGAAAAATAGATTATTATTTTTAAAATAATTCATATAAGAAATACAATTTTTTTGGATTTAAATTTTATTTTGAAAATTTTTTTTTAAATCACTTAATGTATAATAACTTTATTAATTAAAGAAATTTATTAAGCAAAAATGCATAAAAATCAATTTTTTCTTAATAAAAAAGTTCTCATCACAGGCAATACTGGTTTTAAAGGTTCATGGTTAAGTATATGGTTAAATCTATTAGGTGCTAAGTTATATGGATTAGCTTTAGAACCTCCAACAAATCCATCTCTTTTTGAAGAAGCAAGACTAAATAAAATAATCGAAAATACTAAAATAGATATTAGAGATATTAAAAAAGTTAAAGATTTGGTAATTGATATTCAACCCGACTATATTTTCCATCTAGCAGCTCAACCAATTGTCAAATACTCATATCTGAATCCATTAGAAACTTGGCAGACTAATGTTTTAGGAACTGTAAATATTTTAGAGTCCTTGAGATTCTTAAACAAAAAATGTGTTGGGATTATAATTACTAGTGATAAATGCTATGAAAATCTTGAGTGGGAATGGGGTTATAGAGAGACTGACAGACTTGGAGGTAGTGATCCATATAGTGCTTCAAAAGGATCTGCAGAAATGGCATTTAGTTCATATCATAAATCGTTTTTTTCAAATAATTCCATCTCTAAAGTAAGAGTTGCTTCCGCAAGAGCCGGTAATGTAATAGGTGGTGGAGATTGGGCAGAAAATAGAATAGTACCAGATTGTATTAAGTCATGGATAGAAAACTTACCTGCCCAAATAAAATCCCCGAATTCAACTAGACCCTTTCAACATGTTCTAGAACCTCTTAGCGGATATATCTCTTTAGCCGAAAAGTTAAGTATTAATGCGAAGCTATCAGGCCAATCTTTTAATTTTGGACCATTAAGTAACTCCAATCACAAAGTTTTAGATTTAGTTAAAAAGTTATCTAAGAGTTGGAAGAATTCTTCTTGGGAAATTAATAAAAGTGAATCAAAAATTGGTGAAGCAAAACTTCTTAAACTTAATTGTGATAAAGCACTATCTTTACTTAAATGGGAACCAACCCTTGATTTTGAAAAAACTATGGATCTTACGTTTGATTGGTATTACAATTATTATTATGAAAAAATTAGTCCATTTGATAAATGTTGCTCCCAAATAAAAGAATACAAATCTATAAAAGACTTATAAATATCTGATGAGTATTAAAAAAGCTGAAATAATTATTAAGCCTCTTAAAAAATTTCATTTGGAAGAAGGGGATGTACTTCATGCTCTAAAATCATCTGACGATGAATTTAATGGCTTTGGAGAGGCTTATATTTCTACAATCAAAACCCAAAAAATCAAAGCCTGGAAAAGGCATTTAAAAATGACTATGAATCTTGTTGTCCCAGTAGGAAATGTTCAATTTAATTTCTACGATGACCAAAAAGATATTTTAATAAATACTATTATTGGAGAAAAAAACTATTCAAGAATTACAGTCCCACCCATGATCTGGTTTGGATTTAAAGGTTTATCATCTTCTACAAGTTACATACTTAATATATCTGATATTAATCATGACCCTCTAGAAGTAGAACGTCAACCAAAATCTTTTTTAAACTTTTTATCAAAATAATATGAAAGTAATAATCCTTGCAGGTGGGTTTGGGACGCGCATTTCTGAATATACTTCTCTAATTCCAAAGCCTATGATTCCTATTAATGGGAAACCAATTATTGAGCATATTATGGAAATATATTCAAAATTTGGATATAAAGATTTTTATCTTGCATTAGGCTACAAATCAAAAGTTATAAAAGAATATTTTTATAATTATGAAATATTAAACTCAGATTTTAAAATTAATTTAGATAATAAAGAGATAATACCTTTCAACCAATCAAATAAGGATTGGAATATAAATCTTATAGATACAGGTATCAATACAATGACTGGTGGAAGGCTTAAAAGGTTAAAAAAATATATTGGCAATGAAACATTCCTACTTACATATGGAGATGCAGTAACGGATTTAAACATTAATGATGTTGTAAATTACCATAAAATTCACAAAAAGATGGTTACAATTACTGGTGTAAGACCACCTGCAAGATTTGGCGAATTAACCATTAACAAAAATAATGAAGTTATTGAATTTAAAGAGAAACCAAATGTTCAAGAGGGGTGGATCAATGGCGGTTTTTTTGTAATTGAACCTGAGTTCTTGGATTACATCAAAGATGATTCTTCTATTTTAGAAAAAGAACCATTAGAAAAAATAGCAAGTTCTAATGAACTTATTGCTTATTTACATGAAGGTTTTTGGCATTGTATAGATACAAAAAGGGATAAAGATAATTTAGAGGAATTAATAAAGTCTGGTTTAAAAAAATGGTAAAAAATTCAAAAATTTTAGTTGCAGGAGGGTCTGGATTTATTGGAGAGAATCTTATTTTGGAATTATTATCAAGTGGTAACGAAATAGTAAGTATTTCAAAAGATGCAACTAAAGTTAAAAATAAAATCAAGAATGTTAGTTACATTTTTCATAATTTAACTGAACCCTTGCATGAAAAAAATCTTGATAAATTAAAAAATATTGATTATGTAATCAATTGTTCAGGTTATGTAGATCATAAAAGTTTCTTAAAAAATGGAGAATTAATTTTTGATAATCACCTCAAATCTTTATTTACATTAAGTAAATATGCTATAAGAGTAAAAGCTAAGTGTTTTGTTCAAATTGGTTCCAGCGACGAATATGGTCAAAATAAATCTCCAATAAAAGAATCTGCAAGGGAATCTCCTCTTTCTCCTTATGCTTTAAGTAAATTAACAAGTACTCATTATTTACAACAATGTTTCAAAGCAGGTGTTTTAAATACGATAATATTAAGACCCTTTTTAGTGTTTGGCGAAAGACAAAAAAAAGACCGTTTTCTCCCTTATTTAATAAATAATTGTATTAAAAATAAAGAATTTAAAGTTTCCAAAGGTGATCAAATTCGAGATTATTTATATATTAAAGACTTTAATAGAGCTTTGATAAGCTCTTTAGATAACGAAAAAGCTTACGGAGAAGTAATCAATATCGCTTCGGGTAACCCTATATCAATAAAAAAGGTGGTAAAACATGTTAAAGAAATAATAGGCAAAGGTAGGCCTATATTGGGTGGAATAGAATATAGAGATGGAGAAAGCATGGAATTATATGCAAATATTGATAAAGCAAAAAAAATTTTAAATTGGCAGCCTGAATTTAATTTTGAGGAATCCCTTAAAAAAGTAATTAATTGGTACGAAAGAAATGAATAAAGAACCTCTAATTAGCATTATGATGAATTGCTTTAATGGGGAACTTTACCTAAAAGATTCATTGAATTCAGTCTTATCACAAAGTTATAAAAACTGGGAATTAATCTTTTGGGATAATAAATCTACAGATGATTCATTAAAAATAATTTTAGATTATCAAGATGAAAGAATAAAAGTATTCGAAAGTAATTTACATACCAATTTAGGAAGTGCAAGGAAAAATGCATTTGAAAAAGTCAAAGGCGAATATTTGACCTTCCTTGATGTTGATGATTTATGGGAAAAGGATAAATTAAAGAATCAAATAAGAATTTTTGATGATAAAGAAGTTGGTATTTCATTTTCAAATTCATTATATTTCAGTAGTAAAAGAAAAGACGAATTATACAAACCAAATTGTAATTTTAAAGTGAATACAGAATCATTAATATCAAAATATATTATTTCATTGGAAAGTATAATGCTTGATGTAAAAAAAATTAAAAGTCTCGATTATAGTTTCGATGAAAATTTTAATCATATTTCAGATTTTGATTTAATAATTAGGTTATCTTCGATTTCCAAGGTTAAGTATCTTGATCAAGTCTTATCAAGATGGCGTATACATTTCAATAATGAAAGTTTTAAAAGAAAAGATTTATTTAATAAAGAAATCGAACAATGGTGCAATTTTCATATTAGAAATAATTATTTAAGAAATTATATTAAACAAATTAAAGAATTAAAAATAATGACTCAAGCAAAAAATAGAATTTTAAAATATGAATTTGATTTTTCAACATTTAAAAAAGTAATATTTAGTAAAATGAGCACTTTTAGAAATAAATTATTTGTATTTATGAGTTTTATTCCTTACATTCCAAAATTATTTTTTCTTATAGATAGCTTTTTATTCAAATTAAAATGGTATTAAAAATAAAAAATAATAGAATACCTCCGTACCCTTCAATAAAAATTGGAGACATAATAAAGGTTTTGATTTTTAAATTTAGAAAAAAAAAAGAGGATAATCTATACAAATTATATAATTCTGAATATTTAGTGACATATTCAAAATCAACTTATTCAATAAGTCAAATATTTATATTTTTAAATAAATATTATAAGAAGAAGAATATATTTATCCCTGACTATATTTGCAATGAAGGAATAGATATTCTTAGAGGAACCAATGCAAATCTGATTTTTTATGATCATGAGAAAATTTCTAGTAATAAATTAATCGAAGAAATGGAATATAAAAATGCTGATATTTTTATGTTTGTAAACTATTTTGG
>Ga0310343_10000650_pt1 | contig 16788 bp, 10 predicted proteins | sample HC15DNA2025_MG_FD_203519 | JGI IMG/M metagenome (GOLD analysis project Ga0310343, IMG submission 203519) | Marine microbial communities from station ALOHA, North Pacific Subtropical Gyre - HC15-DNA-20-25_MG | ecosystem: Environmental > Aquatic > Marine > Oceanic | place: Pacific Ocean: North... | reverse complement strand
CGGCGAGCGGAATGAAATGGCTGGGCACCACCATGCCGGCATTTTCATCAGAACAGGATTCGCGCCGCGTGGGATGGCGATCAAGAATGGTGACCGTGCGACCGGCCCGTGCGAGCGACCATCCACAGCACAGACCAATGACGCCGCCGCCAATGATGAGAACATCGTGGTCTCTGGAGTCGGCGTCGGACACGTCAGCGGGATTGCCCAATGCCGGCGGCAAAGGGGTCGTTGGAATGCAGGATTAAATCGTTCTCGGCGGTGACAAAGGCACGGCCTTTCACGGTGGGGATCACGCCGCCCTCGGGAGCTTCCTGCACGGAGCCTTCGAAAACCGTGTCGAGAATCCCCGCCTGCCGCCAGCTCTGGCCGGGCTGCAGTTTGCCGGCGGCGTGCAGGCAGGCGAGCTTGGCGCTGGTGCCGGTGCCGCAGGGCGAGCGGTCGTATTCACGCCCGGGACACAGCACAAAATTCTTGCTGTCCGCCGCCGCATTCACCGGCGGCCCGAACACTTCGATGTGATCTATCTCGCCTCCTTCGGCGCCAGTGATACCATTAGCCTCCAGCGCATCACGCACGGCGCAGGTGAAGTCGGTGAGTTGATCGAGATTATTGAAATTCACCTCAATGGTGTCTCCGGCTTCAATCAGATAAAACCAGTTACCGCCCCAAGCCACGTCGCCGTGCACTGTGCCCCAACCGGGTACATCCACAGGCACTGCAGCAGCGTGACGCCAGCTGCGCACGTTTTGCACCGTCACCCAACCGTCCTCGGGTGGACGCACAGTCACAATGCCAGTCGGCGTTTCGATTTTATTGTCGCCGTCGCTCAAGCGGCCGAGGTGCGCGAGTGTGACCGTCACCCCAATGGTCCCGTGCAGGCAGCCGTGCAGGTACCCGACGTTGTTGAAAAACACGACGCCCGCCACGCAATCCGGTTGTGTGGGCTCCAACAAATACGCGCCCACCATCGCCTCGTGCCCACGCGGTTCGCAGGCCACGGCGGTGCGGAGCGCATCATGCTGAGCGCGCAGGAAATCACGCCAATCTGCTGGTGATGCCGGCACCCCGGCAAACTCAGGCAATCCCTCCACCACCACCCGGGTCGGTTCGCCGGCTGTGTGAGAATCAATGACCTTGATGCGTTTCACCTCACCACTCATGGGACGCACGCAAGGTAAGATCGGTTTGGGTAAAAGGACAGTGTGAAATGGCTTGGCCGCACGCGGCTTTGGGCCGACCCTGTGCGACGTGACGCGTTCGCTGGAGAATTCGCCGCCACTGCGGTTGTTGACGCTCTGCTTAATGTACCTCGCCCAAGGTATGCCGTTCGGTTTCGTCACCGGCACCTTGGCAGCTTATCTGGCATCGAAAGGCTATTCCATCGCCGAAGTGGCGGGCGTCACACTGATGGCGCAATTGCCGTGGACGTTTAAATTCATTTGGGGGCCGATCATTGATCGGTTTGATTTCGCCCGACACGCGCTCGGCCGACGAAGGCCGTGGATTTTACTAGCCCAATCGATGATGGTCATCACGCTCGTGCTGATCCTGTTTCTGCCGGATCTCTCCAAAGGCATGACCACACTGGTCTGGATCATTGCCATCCACAACGTGTTTGCCTCGCTGCAGGATGTGTCGGTCGATGCCCTGGCTGTGGATTTATTACCCGAAAAGGAACGCGGCAAGGCCAATGGCTTCATGCGGGCGGCCAGTTATCTGGGCTCCATCATCGGTGGTTCGGTGATGGGCGTGATCACGGCTCGACACGGGCTACACCTAGCCATCTCGTTGCAGGTGGGCATCATGTTGTTGGTGATGTGTGCGCCGCTCTTTCTCCGCGAACGCGATGGCGAACGGCTGTTTCCGGGGCAACCAGTCGATCCGAATAACTTAGTGCCACAACTCTCCCGGAAAGCCACAGCTTCGTTTGCCTCCATCCGCAAATCGATGAATACCGCCTTCTCCCTGGAATCCACCCGCTTGGCCGCCTTGCTGGCTATCGGAGTGTTGGCGGGTACCACGCTGTTGTCGTCCGTATCCAAGATCCTCATTCTCGGCAAACTGGAATGGTCGATGGAAGATTACTCCGCCTGGATCACGGGGCTCGGTTATTTCTTTGCCTTGGGTGGTTCACTGCTGGGCGGGGTGTTGGCAGATCTGTTTTCGGCGCGGCGCGTGGCCGGGGCGGCGACTGTGGCGCTCGGCATGGTTTGGATCGGGTTTGCCTTACTGGAACCACAGTGGGGGAACCGGTCGATGATCATCGGGTACGCATTCGCCGAGCAGTTCTGCATCGGCGTGATGACCGTCTCGTTGTACGCCATATTCATGGGCGTCAGTTGGCCGGCGATAGCCGCCACGCAATTCACCGCCTACATGGCACTGCTCAATCTCTCTCTCACCAGCGGCACCAAATTGGCCACGTGGATGGGGGATTCCCCGGATTTTCGGGAAATCTATCTGGTGGCCGGCGTAGTGCAGGTTGGGTTTCTGCTGCTCATTCGCTGGATTGATGTCAGCGAAACACGCCGCGTTCTGGGCGAACAGGCACCGGACGCTTCCCCGTTGTCTCCCGCCGCCAAATAGCCTATCCTGCTCCCATCCAACTTATGCGATTTCTTGCCTGCCTGTTGCTCATGCTGGTGCCGCTCGCTGCGGCGGCGGATCGGCCCAATGTGTTATTTATTGCCATTGATGACCTGAACGACTGGGTCAATTGCATGGGCGGACGCAGCGGGGTGCATACGCCGCATTTGGATCGGCTGGCCAAGCGCGGGGTCTTGTTTACCAACGCGCATTGCGCGGCGCCGGCGTGTAATCCCTCGCGCGTGGCGATCATGACCGGTGTGGCCCCGGCCAGCTCGGGCGTGTACAACAACGGTCAGGACTGGCGCCGCAGCCCGCGTCTGGCCAAGGCGGTGACATTGCCCGAACACTTTCGCGCGGGCGGCTATGAGGCCTTCGGTGGCGGAAAGATTTTCCATTGTCTCTCCTGGATCAACGATGGCTACGGCAAACAGCAGAACGAAGCCAAGCTATGGGATCGTTACTGGCCAGCGGCTAACAGACCAATGCCCGAGCCGCTCTGGCCCAAAGCTACCGAAGCTAAACGAGCGACTAACGGGTATCTTTACTCGAAGCCAATTGCGGTGGGTAAAAGCACTGAAGGCCGGCCACCGCATTTTTTTGACTGGGCCCCGGATCCGCAACCCGAAAGCAAAACGGCCGATCATCAAGTGGTGGACTGGGCGATTGGCGAGTTGATGCAGCGCCGGTCACAGCCATTCTTTAAGGCGGTAGGTATTTTCCGCCCGCACATCCCCTGGTATGCGCCGGAGAAATATTTCGCGTTGTACCCGGAAGCCAAAGTGTTTTTGCCGAAGATCAAAAAGGACGATCTTGCCGATGTGCCGCCGGCCGGCCACCGTGGCATCCGCAAGGCATGGCACGAGTGGATGGTGAAGAACGACGAATGGCGCGGTGCGGTGCGCGGTTATCTTGCGTCGATCAGCTTTGCCGACGCGCAGGTGGGCCGGCTGCTGGATGCGCTGGACAAAAGCCCGCACGCGAAGGACACGATCATTGTGTTGTGGTCCGACCACGGGATGCACATTGGCGAGAAGCAGCAGTGGGAAAAATTCACGTTGTTTGAGGAATCCACGCGGGTGCCCCTGATGATCGTGGCGCCAGGCGTAACGACCGGCGGCGGCGTGTGCGATCGGCCGGTAAACCTGCTGGACGTGTTCCCGACGCTAAATGAATTGTGCGCGCTGCCCGCGCGGAGGGATTTGGATGGAGTGAGCCTAGTGCCGTTGTTGAAAAATCCGAAGGCTAAATGGGACCGGCCGGCCGTCACCACATGGGGCCGCGACAACCACGCCGTGCGCGGCCAACGCTACCGTTACATCCGTCACCCCAATGGCACGGAGCAATTGTACGATCATCAGATCGACCCGAACGAATTCACCAACCTCGCTGACCGCCCCGAGCTGGCCGCGGTAAAAACCCGACTGGCCCAGTGGCTCCCCAAAACCAACGCTGCGCCCGTGCCTAACAAAAAATAATTTAACCCAAAAGATTCGTGAAACCTCGACTACTGATTCCTGTTTTTCTTTTGTTCAGCTTCCTGATGGCGGAGGCGGGACCGATTCGGGTGCTGTTTCTCGGGCATCCGGCGAAACTCCATAACTCCAATGAATACTACCCCATGCTGGCCAAGGCACTGGGGCGTGATGCGATTTATTTTGATTACACGGTGAGCGTGGAGGAGGCGCTGGGCGATGCGCAGTATCTCGGCCAGTTTGATGTGCTGCTGTTGTATGCGAACCACGGCACGATCCAGCCGCATCAGTGGACGAACCTAAAAAATTTTGTGGAGAACGGTGGCGGGTTTGTGCCGGTGCATTGCGCGAGCTGGTGTTTTGGTAATGAACCGGGCTTCGACAAGCTGGTGGGCGGCCGGTTCAAGAGTCATCAGGGGGCGGTGTTCAGTGCACGCATTTCAGACGGCAAACACCCAGCAATGAAAGGCGTAAAGGCTTTTGAGGCGTGGGACGAGACGTATTTTCACACGAATCATAATCCGAAGAATCGCACGGTGCTAATGGTGCGCGACGCGATGCCGGGCGATCCGCACACCAAGCCAGAGCCGTGGACGTGGGTGCGTACACAAGGTAAGGGCCGCGTGTTTTACACCGCCTCGGGTCACGACGCGCGCGTGTGGAGCAACGCCGGTTTCCATCAGCTGCTCAAGAGCGGCATCCTGTGGGCCGCAGGCGATGTGGCACAGGCGCGTTACCAGAAATTTTTGACCGGCCGCACGCCGTTGAAATATGAGAAGCGCGATAACATTCCGAATTACGAAAAGCGCCCGGAGCCCTTGCCCTACCAGCTACCAATGTCGGCAGCCGAGAGTATGAAATACACACAGGTGCCGGCGGGCTGGGAGTTGAAACTTTTCGCCGCCGAGCCGCAGATCGTAAATCCGATTTATTTACAATGGGATGAACGAGGTCGGTTGTGGGTCGCAGAGAGTGTCGATTACCCAAACGAAATCAAGGAAGGCCGCAAGGGCAATGATCGTATCAAGATTCTGGAGGACACGAACGGCGACGGCAAATGTGATTCGGTTAAAATCTTTGCTGACGGTCTGAACATTCCCACGTCATTCACCTTCGCCCGTGGTGGCATCATCGTGGCACACGCGCCGGAGTTTTTATTTTTCAAGGACACCGACGGCGACGACAAAGCAGACGTGCGCGAGGTGCTCTTCACCGGCTTTGGCGCGGGCGATACACACGCCGGCCCGAGTAACCTAAGGTACGGGTTCGACAACTGGATCTACGGCACGGTCGGGTACTCCGCCTTCAACGGCCAGGTGGGCGGCGAGCAACATCAATTCGGCATGGGCGTGTTTCGCTTCCGCGCCGACGGCTCGGCGATCGAGTTTCTGCATCAGTTCAATAACAACACATGGGGCGTGGGCTTCAATGAAGCGGGCGATGTGTTCGGCTCCACGGCCAATAATAATCCCACCTTCTTCGGCGGTCTGCCCGCCACCGTGTACGGCGGCCAAAGCGGTAAGAGCGCCCAAATGATCGCCGATACGCCGCGTTTTTATCCCATCACGCCAAACATCCGGCAGGTCGATGCCTTCAACGCCTACACCGCCGGCTGCGGCCACGCCTTTGCCACCAGTGCGGGATTCCCCAAGGCATGGCGCGATCGGCGCGCGTTCATTTGCGGGCCCACCGGCAATCTCCTCGGCATGTACGACATCCGCCCCAAGGATTCCGGCTACGAGGCTATCAACGCATTTAGCTTCATGGCCAGTGCCGATGAATGGTTTAGCCCCGTCGTTGCCGAGGTGGGCCCCGACGGCAATCTCTGGGTGGCCGATTGGTACAATTTTATTATTCAACACAACCCGACCCCGAACAAAGGCCGCGCCGGGTATGATGCGAAAAACGGCCAGGGAAACGCCCACATCAATCCCAATCGCGACCGTCAACACGGCCGCATCTACCGCGTGGTCCATCGCGGTCACGCCCCCAAACAGCCAACGCTCAAGGCAACTACCGACCTTATCAGCGCGCTCGGTCACGACAATCTGTTCTGGCGCCTCACCGCCCAGCGGTTGCTCGTAGACCAACAGCGCACGGACGCCGTGCCTGCCTTACAGGCCAAACTCAAGACCGGCGGCCATGCCGCCCTCCACTCGCTATGGGCGCTCGAAGGCCTCGGCAAACTCGATCGCGAGACCCATCGCACCGCGCTGATTGCAACCGATCCCGCCCTGCGCCGCAACGCCCTGCGGGCGCTCGGCACCAATCAATCGTCCGCCGAATTGCTCTACGACAGCGCCACTCTCGCTGACAATGATCTGCACGTGCGCCGCACCGCGTTCACCGCATTGGCGTCATTGCCCAAGAACGACACGCATCGCAAGACCGCTTCGTTGCTCATGCACCAGCCCGTCAATGCCAAGGACGAATGGTTGCGTGCGGCCCTTGCCGCCACCGGCGCCGCGGAGTTGAATGTGATCGGGTACAAGCCCAGCGCCAACATGCTGCCCAATGCCTCGTTTGAAAAAATGGGCGACAACAAACTACCGAGTGACTGGACGACACGCACCTACAGCGCGCGCCGTCCCGACCTCAAGCACGCGGTTGAGACCCGGAAGGAATACGTGCGCACTGGCAAGCATTCCCTGCGCATCAGTGCCGAGACACGGCACGACTCCAGCTTGTTTGCCCGCGTAAGCCTCAAGGGCGGCCGCAACTATATCCTCAGCGGCTGGGTGCGCACCGAGAATTTGCAGGGCACCGGCAACGGCGCGCTTCTGGGAGTGCACGAACTGCAACACGCCGCCAAGACCAAGGGCGTCCGCCAGACCGCCGATCAATGGACCGAAGTGAAAGTGGAATTTAAAAGCGAGCAAGACCGCGAGGTGACTGTGAACTGCCTCTTCGGCGGCTGGGGCCAAAGCACCGGCACCGCGTGGTGGGACGATGTTTCGCTCGTCGAGATCACGCCCATCTACAAGGAGAAAAGTAAGGATCCCGTCAAGGGCACGGCGTTGGCCGGCAAGAAAATCTTCGACACCCATCTTGTCGCCGGCTGCATCCGCTGCCATAAGGTTGGTGACAAGGGCGGCATCATCGGCCCCGCGCTCGACGGCATTGCCAGCCGCAAGGACGCGGACTACATCCAACGCGCCCTCGTCAACCCCACTGCTGAATTGGCCGAAGGCTTCGACAAACTCGGTGCCAGCCCCATGCCCCCCATGAACATCATCCTAAACGACCAGGAACTCGCCGACGTAATGGCGTATCTGCTGACGTTAAAGGACGAGAAATAGATTAAGGCGCTTGTGGAAGCCAATATCTAGTTAGTAGATTTGGGGTTTTCGTTTCCAACCGTTACCGTTGCGTTCTTTCGGCTATATCCTTACCAACTTGTAATCGCTGATTACAAAAATATATGTCCGGCAAACGAGCAGAATCACCCTTCGAATTTGTCCAGCTTCTGACCTGTAATCAGAGTCGACTATATAGGGAGGGGCAAGTTTCACCTTGCCTCAAATCACCGTCCCAAGCATTTGCTTCCAGTTCTTGGACAAACACGCCAAAATCCGTTCCCCGTTTATCAATGAAAACTGTCTTCACCATTATTTGCGCGCTGTTCCTGAACTTCAGCGCGGCGGCCAAGCCGAAGCAACCGAACATCATCTTCATCCTCGTTGATGATCAGGGTTATTACGATCTCGGTTGTTATGGGGCGACGGAGATCAAGACGCCGCGGATTGATGCGATGGCGAAGGAGGGTATGCGCTTTACCGATTATTACGCGGCCGCCCCGATTTGCAGTCCCTCGCGCGCAGGCCTGCTCACCGGGTGTTATCCGCGCCGGGTGGGCAATCACATCTGGGTGCACCGCGCCGATTCGGCCACCGGCATTCATCCCAACGAACTGACCCTCGCCGAGTTGCTCAAGGCTAACGGCTACGCCACCGCCTGCATCGGCAAATGGCACCTCGGCTTTCAAAAACCGTTCCTGCCGCGCAATCAGGGCTTCGATCATTACTACGGACTGCTGCACAACTTGGATCCGGTGGAGATCGTCTATTTCGAGAAACAAGGCGGCGTGCCGCTGATCCGCAACGGCAAGGTCATCAAGCGCCCAGCCGATCCCGCCGAGCTCACGCGCCTGTACACCGATGAGGCCGTGAAGTTCATCGGTGCCAACAAGGAGCATCCTTTCTTTATCTACCTGCCGCACACCATGCTGCACGTCCCGCTAGGGGTCAGCGAACCCTTCAAGGGGAAATCCAATTGGGGCGAATACGGTGATGCGATTCAGGAATTGGACCACCATGTCGGCCGCATTGTGGATGCGCTGAAAAAGAATGAACTCGATGACAACACCCTCGTCATCTATGCCTCGGACAACGGCCGCGGGGCCGGCCGCAATCCGGCGCAGAAACTGCGCGGCCGCAAGCTCTCCACCTTCGAGGCCGGCATCCGCGTGCCCGCCATCGCTTGGGGCCCCGGACTGGGCGTGAAAGGTGGCACCGTTGCCCACACCGTCACGCGCGCGATGGACTGGTACCCCACACTGGCCACCTTCGCCGGGATCAAAGTGCCCGAAGGCCGGGTGATTGATGGCCGCGACCTTGTGCCCGTGCTTCATGGCGAATCCACATTCGTCCCCGGACCAGCCCTGAAAAAAACCATCAACGCCGCCGTGCCGCTGCGCCGCACCTGGAACCCGCCCGGCGAATGGGCTGCCCTCATCCAGCGCCACGAATACGCCGAGGCCTTTTTCTATCACGGCAGCCAAGGCTCACTGGCCGCCGTGCGTTGGCGCAACTGGAAACTGTATCTCAATCCCAGCCTGCAATTGTACGATCTGGTCAAAGACCCCGGCGAAACCCAGCTCGTGCGCAACGGCGCCATCGCCCGCAAATTGCGCGGCATGGCGATTTTGTTTCAGCACGAAATGCGCACAGACGCCCGGCCCGCCGGCGAGGTTGCCCTTCGCCCCGATGGCCGCACGGAAATTCTGCGCAGCACGCTCAATCAACTCAACACTCGGCGCGATGTCACCTACGCGCGCTACGGCGATCGCACTTTGGAGATGGATATCTACCGGCCTAAAGGCGAATGGGGTGCCCTGCCCGCGGTGGTGTGCATCCACGGCGGCGGCTGGGCCAAAGGCGACCGGACCAGCCACGCCAAGATCGCGCAGGCGCTCGCCGCACGCGGTTACGTGGCAGCCACCATCTCCTACCGGCTCAGCGGCGAGGCGCCGTTCCCCGCGCAAATTTATGACTGCAAAGCCGCCGTCCGATTCCTGCGTGCCAATGCCAAAACCTACGGCATCAATCCGGATCAAATCGGTGCCATTGGTCTCTCGGCCGGCGGCCATCTCACCGCCCTGCTCGCTACATCCGGTGGCGTCAAGGAACTAGAAGGCAACGGCGGCCATGCCCAGTTCAGCAGCACCATTCAAGCCGCCGTGCCCATGGGCGCGCAGACCGATCTGCTTTCCGATCGCACGCGGGAAATTTCAGCCATCGAAGCGCGCGGCAAAATCTGGCGGCAATTTCTGGGCGGCGCCTTGGCCGACCAACCCGACACTTACCGCCTCGCCTCGCCCCTGCATCATCTCGACAAGGCCGACCCGCCCATCTGGCTCATCACCGGCCAGAACGACGATCCCAGCACGCACGCCACCGCCTTCCGCCAACGCATGCAACAGCTCGGCCTTCAGTCCGACCTCACCATCATCCCGGACGCCCCCCACGCCTTCATCAGCCGACAAGTGTGGTTCAACCAAATGATCCAACGCACCGACGCGTTTTTTAAACAGACGCTGAAGTAACCGTGCGCGGCAGGAACCCACAAACAGGGATGAGGTGGAACTCGCTCCCCCAGTAGGACAAGTTCCACCTTGCGTAAATTAATTCTCTACCACGCCACCGAAACGACCAGAGTGTAGTTGGGCGAGGTGATCGCGAAGGGGTATCTAAAACACCAATAAAAAACCCGCACCGTTTCCGGCGCGGGTGAATTGGATTCTCCGACGTTACTTCTTCGGAATTTCGTTTAAGGTGTAGTAGGCGTTCGGGTGCAGGAGCGGGAGACCATCCTTGGAGCGAATGCCGCCGGACACAAGATGGTGCACGTGCCCTTTCACAAGGCCGTCGATTTTTAAGCGGACGCTCTTGTTGTCCTTGCCGACAGTAGCGGCGGTGACCTTGGGCGTCACGTGATCCACTTCCGGGCTGCCGTAGCTGGATTGCAGGATGTAGGTCCATGCCTTCATCGAATAGCTGGCCACGTTACCGGCGGTCTTGGGATCGATCTCGTGGGTAAAGGTCAGCTCGAAGCCGTCGGGCTTGGCGCGCATTTCGTGAATTTCGAACGGCACCTTGCCCGTCCAGTTCACGCGATCGAGCGCAAACCGTTTGCCGCCGCGAGCACCCCAACCGCGATCGCTGCCACCCACGAAGAGGGCGCCGCTGGGATCGTAGTAGGAAGGGATATTGCCCGAACCGAAGCCGGTCATGAACAGGATCGCCGCGCCTTGATACACGCCGTTGACCTTTTCCAACACCACGCGGCTGACGTTTGAGTGGCTTTGATCACTGACAAGCAGTTGATTTTTGAACGGCCCAAACTTTTCGTTGTTGGCGAAGGCAAACCCGCTGGTGGAATTGCCGAGCTTGGCGTGCGGTAGCACGCAGGCCGGCGGCACGTATTCCTTCACACGCTCGCGCTCCACGGGGATGCGGCTTTTGCTGTTGGGCACCACGGGCGGGTTGGGGCCCATGTGCTTTTTCACGAGCGGCAGATCCCACCACTTGTAGCTAGCCGGATGGCTCTGAAACGAGCCCGCCTTCAGGTGCTTCAACGAGCTGGAGCCATTCCAAGGGCCCTGGTTGTCCGAGTAAAACACATCGCCGAGATGGTTCAGACCAATGCCGCCGGGGCTGCGAATGCCGCTGGCAGTGGGGATCATCTCGCCTTTCTTGTTCACGCGCACACACCAGCCGCGGTAAGGAGTGTTGCTGTTGAAGGAACCGGTGAGACACAGGACCACCCACATGTTGCCGTCGGGATCGAACTGCGATCCAAAGGCGTACTCGTGGTAATCGCCGTTGATGCCCCAGCCGTCGGTGAGGGTTTCAAAGACATCCGCACGACCATCGCCGTCCTCATCCTTGATGCGCGTTACTTCGCAGCGTTGCGTGGCGTACAGCCAGCCGTCGCTCCAGTGAATACCAAGCGGCTCGTGCAGCCCGCGGGCAAAGAGCTTCACCTTCATATCGTCCGCCTTGCCGAGCGGATTGCTAACGGTGTAGATATCGCCGCGGCGGGTACTGACAGCAAGGTTGCCGTTGGGCAGCATCGCAATGCCACCGGCTTCGAGCACGACGTTTTCCGGCAGTGGGATTCGGGTGAAGTTGTAGTAGTCCTCCTGCTTCGGCTGAGCCTGAGTGGTGAAACCGGCCAGCAGCAGGCCGGCGATCAGTGTAAGTTTTTTCATCATCAAATCTCCTTAAACAGTTTTAGTTGAGGTCCCATTCGTATTTGGCGCGCAGGATGGCCTTGCCATCCACCGTCACAGGCACCAGCAGTTCCTTACCGTTGGCGCCATCGCGCAGGATGGGCGCGTCCGGACTGTCGAGCGTGAGCTTGAGGTTCTTGCCCACCTTCCAACTGTCGCCTCGTTTCTCAATGAACCCGTCGGCGGCGGCGAGGTAGTAGTACTGACCGCTGCCGGTGAGAGTGAGCTGGCGGGTAAAGGCCGGCAGAGCGCCGGCCTCGGGGATCACGTAATCTTCAATCACCGTCTCGCCCGCGGTGTACTTGAACACCGGGCGGCGGCCTTCCACAAGCCGATACCCGCGGAACCGCAGGCCCTTGGCGCGGTCATCATCATTGTTGCCCAGCTTCAACTCCGGCCACGGAGCCTTCGCATCTGGCAACACGGCAATCGCCTGCGCGCGCTTGAGCTTGATCAGGTAATGGCCGCTGGGCGGCTGGAATCCCTGACCGCGCCCGTTCCAGTGCTTGGCGCCGTCCATAAACGCGCCGTGCCAGGTCATCACAATATTCAGCGCGTTGGCGTCGAAACAAATGTTCACGTTTTCCGGATAGCCCACGCCAATGCCGCGCGGGGAGGAGCCTTGAATGAAGTTGCGATACATCACCGCCTCGTTGTTCTCCGGCACAATCGGGTTACCGGTGGCGATGGCCGGCTTGTTGCCACCACCCTGCGGGGCGGTGTTGTGGGCCAGCTGCAGTTTCTTGATACCGGGCCCGGACATATCGAGCGAGAGATGTTCGCCGCCACCTTTCTCAAAATACTCAATGCGGATCAGATTCACACCGGCATCCAACGTAGCCGTGCCGTTTTTGGTCACCACCCCGTGCACGCCGTCGTTGACCACCACGGGCACGCCGTTGACCAACAACCGCGAACCGTCATCCGAACCGAGGTTGAAGGTGTATTTGCCCTTGGTTTTCACCTCGAGTTCGCCTTCGATCACCAACCCGAAATTATCCCGGGTCTCGGAAAGATTGGTATCGGCGATCCCGCTGTCTGCTTTGCCGGATTTCACCGGCTTCAGTTTCTCGAAATCAGGCAGGTTATTCCAAGACCCGTTGTAGACGCGGTACTGGAATTTCTTCAGCGCCCCTTTGGCCACAATGCCCGCACCGGCCGGAGTCGTGCCGTCACTGAGACTTTTCACATAAGCGACGAGCGCCTTCATTTCCTCGTCATTCACCGCAGGCGGCGGCGGCATGGGCGCCGCGGCACTTTTCACCACCTTGGCAATCGGATTGCGGATGGACTCAATGAAATAGGCCTCATCGAACTTGGCTTTGGCATCCTTGCCGCCAAACCCGAGGGTGACCTCGCGTTCCTGTCCCCAGAAATTGCCCTCAAACTTGGGCGCCTTCATGGCCACGCCGGCCAGCGCCGGCGGCCCGCCGGGAACCTGATGGCAAGTGGTACAAATCTTGGCCTGGAACAACTCTCTCCCCTTGGCGATCAACTCGGCATCCGCCGCGGCAAGGTGTCCGGCCAACCCCACGACCGCCAAAATCGGCAGCCACACACGGTTGGTGCATCGTGTTTTCATAAGTGAACGCCGCGTAGTGTGGCGAGCCTATGACAAACGCGCAAGCACCCCACCCCGCAGACTGGCCGAAGTTATCGACAGGTTATTCTGAAGCCGCCGCGGCGGAGTCCAATTCCGGCGGGTCCTCAGAATCCGCCGGCGTTTCGGGATGTTTCTTCAGCCACCACCAGCGCGCCAACCAAAATGTGCCCAACGGAAAACCCAGCACAGACAATGCGGTGAGGATGATCGTGAAAACGGTTGGATACACCAGCGAGTTGACGGTCTCATCCACCATCCGATACACCCCTTTCATAATCTGGCTTCGGATGTATTGAACCGCAGCCACTTGTCCGTCCTCGGCGTCGGCGGATAAGGTGGCCTCCAGAAACTCGCCCATTTCGGATCCGGTCAATTCGGACTTCACCTGCTCGTCCCACAAATATTCGATCACTTTGCGGTAGAACCACTTATGCATCCTACCTTCGCCCATGCGTTCTTCCATCTCCGCCAACGCCGTCTCACGGGATTGAGCCTCCAGTTCCTCCGTTTGAGCGGTGGTTTGCTTGAGCTTCTCCAAAGCCGCCCCCAAATCGCGCTCCAAAAATGCAGACCCATTGGCATCCTCCTCCTGCGGTCCCAAGCGCCACACCATGACCATGGCATAAGTCTTAAACACCACTGTTTCAATGACTTGCCCTTCTCGCACGCTCTTCTTGAATGCCCAACCACTGCCCCAAGTACCCGCCGAAGAGGCAAGGCTCAGCGAAACAGTAAGCACGATGAGCACCGGCCAAATCCATCGCACATAGCGATACCACCCCCAGGAAACCTCCATCCAACCGCGATCACGCAGTGTTTTCCATAGGAACCACCCTCCAATGCCCCCCAAAACCAGCCCTAATAACGACCACATGATTAAGTGAAATACGGTTTTCCCGAACACCCCACCGAACTCCTTCATGGTATCCCAACCCATGTCCAAGACCTGACCGGTTATCGATTCACTGCGCTCGGCCGCCTCCACCGTACCGCAAACGAACAATAATAAAATTAACCCCAAATACCGCATGAGAATATAATGACGAATAATCATAATAATGAACAAGATTCAAAAAAATGTAACTCTACCCCGCAGAGGGCTGTCTAAGTGTGCACTTTTGTTGACTAGAGCTGTGACAATAAAGTTTTGAATTTTTATTGGGACAAATCTTGACAATAATACTTCCATCAATATCCTGCGCGAGCTCGCAACTTAAAAAGTGAGCTTGTAAGTCAGTTATTAAATAGTAATAGAAGCACAACCCAATGGCTAAAAAACAAAACCTCAAGGAATGGTCCGAAAAGTCCCTCACCAAGGACGACTGGAACTTCTCCGTATTTAAGAAATTACCAAAATCGGCAATTAGCCGCGTGTACCAATGGGAATTGGATCGCGAACTCGGCAGTGGCAAAGGATCCTTTGCTTCGGACGCCAACAACAAAAAATGGCTGGCAGATGTCGCCAAAGGCAACTACGAAGATCTTCCCGTTGCCAATGTGACCTCCAAGAGCGGAACCAGTTTGAAAACCGGCAAGGATGGTGCCGCGCTAAGCACGAATGGAGCCAGCACTCTGCATGTGTTCCAGATCAATTGGCACTGCAGCAAACAGGAACTGGTTGATGCCTTTACAGATTGGTTGGAGGAGGAGCATTCGACTCCCTTTAACACCTTCCCGACCAACACCCGCGGCAGACCTCGGCATCAGTTCACCCTCTTAGAGAAAATTTCGATCCACCGATTCCACCAGATTGGATACTCCGGTGGCCCAAAATTCTTCCGGGAAAACGCAAAGGACAAGTATAAGTCCGGCCTGAAGCGCATCAACTGGACGCTTGCCCAGCGTGAGATCAACCAGCACTTGAAGCAACGCACCAAGGAATTGGCGCGTATCTCCAAGGAATCCGGCAAAGATTGGAAGAAGGTCCTTTATTCATAAATAAGGGAATCTCTCACTTACCCCGTCTGGGCCAACGCCCGGCGGGGTTTTTTATTTCCCGCCGATGGCCGGGAAATCCGTGCGGCTCACCCGGTCCCCGTTCAGATAAACCGATTCGCGCGACTTAGCACCATTCGGGTGAAACATTACCAAGGTGCCCGTGCCATTCTGCACCTCGCTACCCACTGAGCCGTCGGGCTTCCAAGTCATGCCGGCCACCAGTTTGCCCGCCTCAAACACCGCCTCAGCCTTGCGTTGACCGTTGGAATAGAACACTGCGAATTGCCCGTCTCGCACGCCGTTTTTGTAGTGGGACACCCAACGATCCTGCGAGCCCGGCGTGGTCATGACCAACTGCCCGGTGTACGCAACACCATGCCCTTTTTGATACACCAACCCGTCGGCACGCCGCTCCAGTTCCACCGTTGGACCGGCATTGCCCGGTCCGGCGCATCCCAGGCACACCAACAATCCCAATAGAATGATCCATCCTTGTTTCATAAATTAATCTCCTTCGCGCACCACGTACAACTGCGGCACACGCTGACCTTCTCCCCAGGCATGAATTGTTTGCCGGGCGAACCGAATTTCCTCAGCGCTCAGCAAACCGGCCAACCGGTTGATTTGCCGCACGGCTTGCAGATGGTTCTGCATCACCGCCCGGCCCCACCAAACAAAGGCTTCTGAGCGGTCCATCTTCAACCCGCCCTGCCCACGCAAGGTCATCAATCCCAGATTGTACTGCGCATCGGCATGGCCCTGATTGGCCGCAGCCCGATACCAGCGCGCTGCCTGCTCCAAATCCTCCTCGGTGGCCTCCGGTTTTTGCTGAAGCAACCAAGCCAAGTTATTTTGGGCAGCCGCCAATCCTTGTTCAGCCGCCGACTGATATCGACGAAACACCTGTGCAGTCGAATCTTTCTCGGACTCCATTACCCGTGCCCAATTATAAGCACCTCGGCGATCGCCGGCCTCCGCGGCCTTCGCAAAATGTGCCGTGACAGCCTCACGTTTTGCCCCCGATTTCTCGGCCAACACACCCAGATGATTCTCCGCTCCCGCATGGCCTTGGGTCGCTGCTTTTACAAAAAATTCGCGCGCCTTGGCCGTATCGCTTGGCACACCCCGGCCTTCCTCATGGCAGATGCCCAAGTAAAATAGCGCACCCGCATGACCCTGCGCCGCCGCTTTGCCGGCCCATTCCAAGACCTTAGTGGGTTGACGCCCCACTCCGCCCAAGCCCAACACGTGCAGGGCGGCGAGTTCATACTGGGCCTGTGCATCGCCCTGCTCGGCAGTTTCCTGAATATCCCGGCTATTTCGAGGCGAAACCGGCCAGCCTTCGTCCAGATACTTCTGCAGCGGACCGTGCAAATCGGCAGCCTTGCGACCAATGGCTGTTTCATGTTTCAAAAAAGCATTCACCGCTTCGGAGCGCTCAAACTCCGTCGTGCGCGCCATCCAATACAGGGCCTTGGCCAAATCGCGTTTGGTGCCGCGTCCTTCTCGGTAGATGTCCGAAAGCTTCATCTGAGCGCCGTACGCGTAGCCGCCCTGGGAGGAATCGTATTCGGCCCGGTGATCATTCTCCGCAGCCCGCTGATACCAGTGCACGGCCTTCTGCAAATCCGGCTCGGTTCCCTGTCCCGTGTCGTAACGCAGGGCCAGAA
>Ga0310343_10000649_pt1 | contig 16792 bp, 15 predicted proteins | sample HC15DNA2025_MG_FD_203519 | JGI IMG/M metagenome (GOLD analysis project Ga0310343, IMG submission 203519) | Marine microbial communities from station ALOHA, North Pacific Subtropical Gyre - HC15-DNA-20-25_MG | ecosystem: Environmental > Aquatic > Marine > Oceanic | place: Pacific Ocean: North... | reverse complement strand
ATTGGGATTTATATATGTTAATAAAACCTGAATCATATAGCCAATTTCTTACGTTAACTAAAATAAAAAATAATATATTAATTATACTTTTAAGCATCTATATCATCTTGAATTTCGTTCATTTTGTTGGAAATATATTTTCCAATATCTTCATGATTTGAATCGCTTGGATAGTTTATCTCATTAATATAAACATCATTATTAGAAAAAGGCTTTGGCATCACAAAGCGATCCCACGTTTTCAAACGAAAACAACTATCAGATTTTCCAGAAATAAAAACTAGTTTGGCATTTAATTTCTTTGCCAATGAAACTGCACCTCCTTTTGCAATTCGGGCAGGACCTTTGGGCCCATCATTTGTAATTGCGATGATAGAACTGGTATCTCTTAAACTTTTCATCATTTCTTTAATAACGTTTTTAGCACCCCTAGTGCTGGAACCCTTAATTAGATTAAACCCATAATCATTTAAAACTTTAGCTAGAACCATAGAGTCTGGGTGAGTGCTTGAAACAATTTTTGTTTGTTTGTAATATTTTTTTAAAAAAATCATCGGAAAAATGAAATAACCATGCCAAACACAAACCAGAACAGGCTGATTTGAGACTACGAGCTTATTAAATCTTTCTACACCATGATATTTCCAGGAAGTAGAAATTTGAATAATAAAAAAAATAAACTTTAATATAATATATTTAATTAACATCATTTCTATCGTAGTTAATAATTAAGTTTGCAGCTCTTTTGCTAGCCCCAGGCCCCCCGAGCTCACTAATAATGTGCTTAAAACCATTGTATAAGTTGTCTCTATATTTTGTATCGTTGAAAAATCGTTTTGTTTCTGTAATAATTTTTTCGGTAGTCAAGTTTTGTTGTATTAACTCTGGAATTAAAGGCTTGTCTAATATAATGTTAGGCATTCCAGCATATTTAACTTTTACAAAATTTTTCATGATGAGCCAAGAAAAAAAAGAGGTTTTGTAAAGTAGAATGAAAGGGGTATTAAAAATAACAGACTGAATGGTGCTTGATCCAGATCCAACCCAGGCAAAATCAGCCGCAATGAGCGCATCTTCTGGGTTTTTATCAATAACATGAATTTTTTGTTTGTAGTTTAGGTGGTTTAGATTAATATCATCTAATTCTCTAGCTTTTCCAAATAAAAATTCAAAATTATCAAAAAACTTATCATTAATCGCATTAAGCATTAAAGGCAGATGATTTTTAATTTCCTGTAATCGACTACCTGGAAAAAGGGCTATATAATTTTTATTTTTGTTAAGCCCCAACTTTTGGCGGACAATTTTTTTATCAACATTATCATAAATATCTAAAAAAGGGTGACCAACAAACTTAGCATCAACGCCATGCTTTGAATACCATTTCTTTTCAAAAGAGAATATAACAATCATTTGATCAATAAAATTCTGTATAATTTTTACTCTCTCTTCTTTCCAAGCCCAAATTTGCGGGCTTATGTAATAGTGAATTGGTAAATTAGGAAAAGCTCTTTTAATTTTTTTTGCAAGTCTAAGATTAAACCCTGGATAATCAATTAGTATGATTCCATCAAACTCTCCTAGGCTTATTTTTTCAAAAGCCTGGTTTAGTACAGATTTAAAAAAAGAATATTTTTTTAATACTTCAACAAATCCCATTACATTCATCTTTTTTATATCAACAAAACTTTTTAGGCCCTGACTTAACATAAGGTTACCACCAATACCTTCAAATTGAACGTTAGGGTCTAGTTCTTGCATGTGCTTCATTAGAAGGCTTCCATGTAAGTCACCCGACGATTCCCCAGCTATAATGAAATATTTTAAATGCATTGCTCTTCCACTAAAGGTTAATTTAAACGATTTGTTTGGTTGTTTTAAATTAATACTTTATATTTTACGTCCCAAAGGGATAAATAGATATGAATATACCTATTACATTTATATTACACTGGCTTCTTATGTTAGGTGCTTTTGGCACGGCGATCGGATTTTTTATTTCCTCTATGCTTAATCAAGATTTTTTAATTGCGATTATTGCCTTAACGCTACCATTAATATTTATTAATGGTTATGGAGTATTAACAAAATCTTTATCTATTAAAATGCTAGGGTACATTTTATCTTTATATCTTTTTTTAATTTCTATTTCTGTTATATCACTTTATGGTTTTGAGCCAATGGCAATTGGACATGAGACTCTTTATAATTTTCATTTACAAGGGATAGCTTCTGGAGTCGTATTACTATTATTTTCTCTAGTTGTTTTAACGATGTCTTTAAATAGAAAAGAAAAACCAGTTTCAATCCCTAAAATAGTAAAAATAAACCTAATTCCTAAACAAACAAAAGATGTTGTGGTTGATTCAAGTGACTGGGAAGAAGCAACAGAGCTAGACTTTCAATCAGGAAAGTATATAGTATAGCTAGGTTTTATTTCTAGCTCCCCTAACAAAAGAGTCAACAACTAGATACTTCATAACTAAAGGATGTTTTGTTATTTTCCAAGTTATTTTAAGCAAAAATCTGATATAGACATTAAACAACAACTTTCCTTTAAATGAAAAAACCCAACCGTAACCTAAATCATTTTTATAATCAGGATGTTTTTCAACAATTTGATGAAAATTATATTTACCATAAATAAACATATCATTTAAATACTGATCAACAGATTTTTGCGTTATGTGATAAGAAGAAGCCTTTTCTAGTTTCCGTAATCCGGTTGGATACTTTTTTGATATGCGCAGTGAAAGCTCTGTATCTTCACCCCCATATTTAAATAAAGATTCATCGAAAAGCCCTATCTCATTTAACACACTTCGCCTAATAATTGTATTGCTAAAAACAAAAAATTTATAATTTAATGGTGTATTAATATTCACATTTTTAATCCCTCTGAATTTTCCAAATAGATAGTTATCTAAACCGGATAATTTCTTATTTGGATATGACCCCATAGCCCCATTAATACCAATAATATTTTCATTGCGGTGTATACTTTTATACATATTATCGATCCAGTGATTAGATATTACAATATCAGAATCAATAAAAATGATATAATCAGAATTAGAATGAGTAATTCCAGAATTACGTGCAAACGATAATCCCAGGTTTTTATCATGGTTGACTATTTTCACACCTGGGATGTTTGATATTATGTTATTTGTATTATCAGTTGAACCATCATTAATTATAATGATTTCAAAAATTTCAGGAGTTGAAGTATTCTTGATGCTTTCTATTATAGAAACAGCACATTTTTCAATTGTTAACTCTGCATTATAAGCAGGAACAATAATAGAAACACTATGCACCACTTAATATCCTATTATAATTTTCATATAAAAGTTTTCCCACACTTTCAACACTATGTTTCTTTTTTACCCAGTCAATAGATTTTTGTTTATGCTGATCAATCAGTAAAGGATTATCTATTAGCTTTCTTAAACGTGATTCTAAATTATATTTATTTATATTTACGAAAGGATGATCTTTAAAAAACTTATTACACGCCGCATTCATTTCAGACATACAGCATAAGCCGAGCTTCATTGATTCAACAGAGTTCATGCCATAACCCCACCCACCAGAATCTCCAATCTGATCAATTAGAATATCACAAGTTTTTTTAATTTTAATCACCTCATGATGAGACATATTTTCAATTAATTTAAATTCAACATAGGGGCTGTCCTTTTCCAATCTTTTACAAACCTCAATAATATGATTGCTACCCTTATAGTATCTATCAGTTGGGCTATGACATATTTTTATTTTTTTACCTGTTTTTTTATAAGATAATTCTGAGGAAATAGAAATGGGTAAAAACATATATTTTAACTTAGGATGTTTAGATAAAAGATCAAGCTCACTGCTCAAATTTAAATCCGATATGTTATCTATATTTTTTATAACGCCACGAGTTCTCATGTCCTGACCATGGTAAGTACATATTATTTTTTTTTCTAATTTTTTTAATCTAATCGCAAAGTTTGCATCACGATAAAAATCTAACCCCCATTCAAAATGATAAATATCATAATCAAATAGTTTAAGGTTTTGTAAAGCTTTTTCAACTTTAAAAGACCAAACAAAATCACGAACCCTAAAAAATAATTTTTCAAATAAAGAATTTGCTTCCCATGTAGGGGGGTATCCTGATTTAACAGAATATTCATTTTTAGAGATTTTAAAATTATTATAATATAGGCTTCTCAAATTTCTGTAAAATTTATCACTCGATATGAGAGGCAAGTTCAAACAAATTCCTGAATCAAATTCATTTGGAGTTTTGTAGAAAGTTATAAAATCACACTTGTTTCCCCTTGATTCATGAAATTTTTTCCAAGTAGAAAGTGTTCCAACAGTATTCTCAGGAGCTATATATAGAATTTTTAGCATTTTATAACGAACCTATAAACCTTTTTATCCTTTCTTTATTATTTAAAGCATAAGGAAAATTAGTTGTTTTTTCTGGACACCAATTATCTATTTTATTTATTACGTCACTTATCGATTCACAAATTATTATATTTTGAAATTCACTTATAATTGAATCAAAATATAACGTGGACAGATTATTAATGTTAATAAGAATTGTTGGAGTTCCCATCATAGAAGCCTCTAGGGCAACAGTAGAGTAGCATGATATATGCATATCCGCCTGTTTAATTAAATTATAAATATCTTGGCTAGAGACTTTTACATTTTTATATCTTGAAAGAGCATGATTACCATCACGAGTTTTTATGATAAATAAAATGTTTTCTTTGATTTTAGCAATCTCCTCAATTTTTTGTATTAATTCTTTCTGAATGCTATCCTGTGTAGATACTACAATAACTTTTTTATATTTAATTGAAGACAAACTACAAGTTTGATTCTTTTCATTTATTTTTTTTTCGAGATAACAATGTCCTATGGGGATGATATTTTCAGGCTTTATATAGTTTTTATTTGTAAAATTTTTTACATAATCATTGTAACATAATAAATAATCAGGCATACAATGAGTGCCAATAAACTTTTTAGGAGAGTATTGTGTGTGAGAATTTGATATCAAACCATGCTGTATTTCTACACATTTAATTTGTTTTTGTTTACAAGCAAATATCAGGGCTTGATGAAACAATGAATAATAACAGTTGATAAATATTACTTTAGGAGAGATAACATTTAACCAATTTGAAAAAATATGAACATATGTGAAAAATAAACGATTATAATAATTAATATCTAGATCAAGACTATATCTTTCGATAATGAAATTTAAAATCGACTTGTTTTTTATTTTTAAAGATTTAACTAGCCCCCCTGACCACCTTTTATAATGAAAGAATGAAGTACTCATATGGTTATATATATAATTGGAAGAATGGGGATGAATTTTACCACCAGGATTAACAACAACCAACAAATCTTCTGATATAAGATCAATTAAATTTTGAGAAGTTTTATCAAAACAAAGATTATTTTCTAAAACTTCTTCACGAAAATCAGTAAAAAGTACATATTTATACTTATCTGAAATACTATGTTTCCCCCAATTTTTATTTTTTAATAGATAGTATGCTTTTTTTAACTTATTTATTTTTTTTATATCATAGCTCTGATTATGTACGATGTTTCTAAGAAATTGCCAAATGGGTACATTGTTTGAGATAACAGTTTCTACATTGTAGTTTTTCTCAATTTCATGAATTTTAGATATTAAATTCATTTTCTTTTTCTCAAGTCATTCGAGGAAAAATTTTGAATTTTAGGATATAGTAAAATATATAAAATTAACAAAGTGGCTTTTAATGATATAAGTGCATGGCTGGATAATAACCATGAGGTAGCCATAAATACAGTGATTATGAAAACAATTTTCCAATCATATTGAAAATTAAAAAACGATTTGTTCCAAGAATATATAACAAAAGACATCACAAAATAAGAAATTGTTGTTGCAATTGCTGCTCCCAATAAGGGTTGATAATAAGTGATTAAAATATAATTTAACAAAAGATTTAGTATCACGCCGAAGCCTCTAATTATAGAAATGTTTTGTGTTCTGTTTTTTAAAAAAGGACCAGATTCTTGCAATATAAATGAGGCATGAAACACATACGCTAAAGCTATAAAAGGAACAATTGACAGCCCAGTCAAATAATCTATATTTATCAGAGGTTTGTTTATAATGGGAATATTTATTATTGTAATATTTTCCACAAAAAGCACCAAAAGCATCCAAAAAAATCCTAAAAAATAAAAAACATAGTTGCTAATTTTTTGAAATTCACCTTCATTTTTAGACTTGAGAAAATAAGGCCGCCATGCGTAGTTAAAAGAATATACCATAAGAAGCATAATTGCCCCAAGTTTATGGCCAACACCGTAAGCACCGACTGTCTCTAGCGCGGTATCTGCAGGCATTAAAAACTCTAACATTTTTCTATCAGAATATTCTAAGATTATCCAGAAAACTCCAGCAGGAACAAGAGGCATAGCGAAGTTTTTTATTTTTATCCAAGCAACAAAAGATAATGATTTAAAATCAAACCTATTAAAAATGATTGGGAACGAAGTGAGAAAAATAAATATTGAACTTAAAAAATTTGCATGAATTACTCCAGCAACTTTATTATTCTCATAGCCATAGCCTACAAAGTAAATGTTTAAAGAGGCAAGCAGCACAATATCTGTAACTTGGAAAAGCATGAAATTGTATGCTTTATTTTCTGCCCTTAATATCAACAAATGAATAGTTCTCAAAGAATCAAAAAACAAAATAAATCCGATTTTGATAATCCAATCAGGGTTATTTCCTGAAATTATTAAAACTGAAAAAAAATCTCTAAATGTAATAAGTACACTTGCAAGTACCGCGGATGTTATAATTAAAGAAAAGTATGTATTAGACAAATATACTCTGCGATTTGTAGAATTTTCTCCAGCATAATATCTCATTAGAGACGCGTCGAAAGCAAATAAAAAAATTATATTTGAAAACGCAAAAAAAGCTGTTATAAGTTGAATTAATCCATAATCGCTAATTGATGATAAAGAGTGAGAATAAAATGGAAGCAACAAAAAGGCAAGAGAACTTGCAATTATTCTACCTATTCCGTAGATAAATGTTTCTTTACCTAAAGACTGATTAATCATTTATTTTCTTTCTATAAGCTTTTCTAATAATTCCAAAGCAACCAAACTCCTCTTTAAATTTAATTAGCGAGCGACTTGGCTCTAAGGGATTATCTGCCTTAGGTAAATGAGAGACTCCATAATCGATAAAAACAAGACCATCTTTTCTCGCCCAATCTAATATGTAATGCATTAAATGAGGTATAGGTTGCATTTTATTATAATCATAATCAAACATGCTGTAAAATAATATTGCTCCTTTATCATTTGCTTTAAATATTGTCATTCCAGCAATTGGATCATCATTAGTGTAAAGCATTAATTGTAATACACAATTGGGAAATCGTGATTTTAAAATTTTTAGCTCATCTAAGCTATGTGTAGGTTTAGCATTATGCCTATTTTTATTTTTTATTAGAATAGGATAAAACTCATCAAAATTCTCTACCCATTTGAAAGTTAGGTTATATTTTTTTACTAGCTTTTCATAATAGTTAACAGTTCTATTTTTGTTTTTAATAATTTTTGAGATTTGGCCATCAGTATTTTTTTCAATATTTAACACATTTGATATATAATATTCGCTATCATCATAGGCGAACATTTTCATTACATAATCAACCAGCTCATTTTGATTGTTTTTATTGTAGATAGATGGAGTTTGAACCATAAATATTTCATTGTAAGAGTTTTTTCTGCAAAATGATTCAAGAAGTTCTACAATTTTTTCACAATCATCAAAAGATATATTTTTGTGAACAATTCCTCCAAAGCTTGCACCTGGATGAGAAGATAGTATCTTCTTATTTTTATAAACTAGTGTAGCTGCTGCAATTATTGCAATTATTTTACCCCTTTTTTTAAACAAAAGGGAGCAATCATTAAACTTTCTATCAATATGATATGATAGAAAATTGCGCTTGTGGAAAAGTGTACCATTAAATGACTCTGAAACGAATGAATCCCATTCGTTTTTCATATTTTGATTATATTTTAAAATTTCAACCATTTTATATTAAAGCATACATTTAGACAATAATTTAAACTGTTTTAACAATAAAAGGTCATACATAATGAGCAAAATAAAAAGAATTCATGCAAGAGAAATATTAGATTCTAGAGGCAACCCAACCGTTGAAGCTGAATTAATTTTAGAAAACAATATTCAATCAAGGGCCAGTGTACCAAGCGGAGCATCTACTGGCGAACATGAAGCCGTTGAATTAAGAGATGGGGATCAATCAAGATATTTGGGTAGAGGAGTTATTAAAGCTGTTGATAATGTTAACAAAATTATTGCCCCCAACTTAATTGGTGAAGATGTTTTTAATCAAGAACAAATAGATAAAATTATGCTTGATCTTGATGGAACTCAGAATAAAAGTAATTTGGGAGCAAATGCAATTCTTTCAGTTTCAATTGCCACACTTAGAGCTGCATCACGTTGCAATAAAACATATATGTACCAGCAGCTTTCTAGTAATAAAAATTTTATTATGCCAATGCCCATGATGAATGTTTTAAATGGAGGCTCTCATGCAGATAATAATGTTGATATTCAAGAATTTATGATAATTCCTGTTGGAGCTCGCTCTTTTAAGCACTCATTACAAATAGGATCAGAAATATTTCATAAATTAAAATTAATATTAAAAAACAAAGGCTTGTCAACCTCAGTTGGAGATGAAGGAGGATTTGCGCCGAACCTAAAAAGCAATGAAGAAGCATTAGCTCTTTTGTGTCAAGCTGTAGAAAAATCAGGGTATAATTTGGATACAGATATATCTTTTGCCTTAGATGTTGCTTCAAGTGAATTATATAGTATAGATTCTAAAAAATATTGTTTGTCATCAGAAAATGAAGATTATAATTCAGACGAGTTAATTAACTATTATAAAGATTTGTGTAATAAATATCCTATAATTTCAATTGAAGATGGCCTAGATCAGAATGATTGGGATGGATGGATTAAAATGAAGCAAATTTTAGGAGATAAGGTTCAGCTTGTTGGGGATGATTTGACTGTAACAAATACAGAAATATTAAAAAAGGCTATTGATTTGAACGCAATTAATGCAATTCTAATTAAACTAAATCAAATAGGAACTGTGTCAGAAACATTAGATGCAATAAGATTAGCTCAATCAAATGATTTGGGGGTTGTTGTTTCACACAGGTCTGGAGAAACAGAGGATGTTACAATAGCAGATTTAGCCGTAGGCACCTCAGCTGGACAAATTAAAACAGGCTCATTAGCCAGGACTGATAGAGTTGCAAAGTACAATCAATTATTAAGAATTGAGGAACAGCTTAAAAATAAAACAACAATCTTTAGGTATTAAAATGTTTAATAAAAATACAATTTTATCTGTTATGATAATTGGAAGCCTTGTATTTCTATTTTTCAATCAGCACGGTATTATCACTTTAATGAAAAAACAATCGCGTAATACCAAATTGAAATCAGAATTAAAAAAAATACTTGAAGAAAAAAAGAATTTACAGATTGAGAACAAAAGTTTAGAAAATTTAACGCAACAAGAATATGAAGACATACGAAAAGAGGAATGGATATTAAAAAAGGGAGAAAAGGGAGTGATGGTTATACCTCAATAAAGGTTTATATAAAAAAACCCTTCTGTTTAAAAAAGAAGGGTTTTTTTATAAATGATGTTTAAACTATTTTGTAGATATGTTGGCCACAGGTTTATAAGTAACCTTAGTACCTACATTTGGCCCTTCTTCTTTAATTCGTGTACAGTTAAAACTAAATTTTTCGTCTCTTGTCATTAATTTGTTATCACCATTAACATAGTAAGATCCATAGTCAAGAACTTTTAAGTTAATATCTAATGAGCCCATATCATCTCCCTCATATTCCAGTACCCAAGGAATTCGTTTGTTATCATTTTTTTCATTCCTTGCAACAAAATCTTCGCAATCTGGAGCATAAAATATTCTAGTCATTCCTTTTGAATCTTTCCAAGCTTTTGAGCTACCACATTCAACTATTAAATTTTCGTTTGTACAATTATTGTTAATAAAGTCTCTTACGGAACAAGCATCTGAATTTAATGTATGGCCATCTAAACCAATGTATCTTAAGTCTTTACCATTTTTTGGGTTTTTTACCTCTTCAACCTTAAACCAAGCAAAAGCTAATAGACTTTCAGTATAAGTCCCATTATTGTCGACATCATAAACTTTTTCTCCTTCATCCCATTGCCTGTTTTGATCCAACCCTTCACCATCATTCCAACTTCCATTACCCATGGAATCATTCCAAGCCGAGTCACCACTGCAAATACTCCTGTTTTCATTGCAGTCTCTCCAGTTATCACCATTTGGGTCACTTTTTTTAGCAGTATCCCAACTTGCGTTCGCTAAAATCATTGCTTCCTTTTCAGATGGTTCAAGTGTTCCATTAGATTGGTCATATCCATCAAAACATTTACCCATACCATCTTCCCACATATCGGGGCAATTATCAGTTCCGTAATCATCCCAATCTTCTGAATACGGGTTTAGTCTTGACTTTGACTTTAAACTGGAATCTGTTGTTTGGCTTGCATCTAGAGTCAACTTAAATGTTTCACCAGCATTATATACAATCTTATCATTGTTATTTAATTGACCTGAAGATGTTACTTCTTTAGGTGTAGCGGTAAAATTAAATAAAGCTGCAATTATTGCGACTAAAACAATAAAAATTAATAATTCTTTTTGCATTGTTACTTTCTCCCTTTTTCTGTCAGAATCTAAAACCAAACAAAGAAACAATCCAAAGAAAAACAAAATTATTGAAACAATTAATATTGTCAAGGAATTAATACATTATATATATTATTTTATGACAATGAAAAATAACACACTCTCACTATTCATTATATTTATATTTTCTGTATTATTAAGTTCCGCATATAGCCAAGAGGATAATACCGTAATTATTGATGTAAACTCTTTTGATAAGATTAAGTACTTTTCTGCTGTTGAGTATTCTAAAAATGCAGGATTAAAGTATTCTTTTGTTGAAAAAAAAGATAAGTTAATAATTCAGTATAAATCAAAAAAAATTATACTATCACCAAACAATTCATTTATGCTTATAGACGACAAGGCATATAATTTATCAATTCCAACACTATTTGATGGGAATGATTTCTGGATTCCATTAGAAGCATTTTTAAGAATATCTAATGCTCAAAAACTTCCATTAATACGACTTGACTCATCAGAAACAAAACTTCTTGTTGATTATGTAAAATATAATATTAAAGGTTGCAAAGTAGTAAATAAAGAAAATGGTTTAGTTATAAAAATAGAAACAGATAAACTATTTAATGAGGATGTTATTTCGACCAGTATAACCAGAGGAGGCTGGCTTAACGTTAATGTAAGAGGTGGTCTTTTAGATTCAATAGGAGTTTTAGAAAATTCTAAAATTAATTCATCAATTATTCAAATTAAACCTAAGCAAAATGAAAAATCTGCACAAATATCCTTTCTTTTAAAGGAGGATTTTGAAGATTATGGAATTAGTTCAAATAAAAACTCGATTAAAATTTCATTAAGATCCAACATTGCATATAATGCAGAAAAAATCAAAAACATGAAAAAACGTTGGAACTTGGATGTAATTGTTATAGATCCTGGACATGGCGGAAAAGATCCCGGCTGTTTAGTACCTGGCAAAGATCTTTATGAAAAAACAGTGACGCTAGATGTAGCTAAAAAATTAGGAAAATTAATTGAAAAAGAATTGGGAATAAAAGTTATTTATACTAGGACTGAGGATGAATTTATACCATTATGGAAAAGAACAAAAATAGCTAATGAATCAGGTGGAAAATTATTTTTAAGCTTACACGTTAACGCAGCTCCCAATGCAAGAAGTGCTAGAGGATTTGAGACTTATTTCATTAGGCCCGGTAAATTTGATGACGCTACAGAAGTTGCAAAAAGAGAGAATCAGGTGATTGAATTAGAGCAAAACACAAAAAAATATCCATCCTTGTCTAGGGAAAATTTAATAATTGCAACCATGGCACAATCAAGCTTTACTAAACAAAGTGAATATTTAGCAGGTGAAATTCAAACTGAACTACACAAAATGTTTCCCTCAACTAAAAACAGAGGGGTTAAGCAGGCCGGGTTTCATGTATTGGTTGGAGCTTCAATGCCTAATGTTTTAATCGAGTTGGGCTTCATTACCAACTCTCAAGATTATAATATGCTTATAAAGTCAAAAAATAGACAAAAGATGGCAAAGGCTATTTTTGAATCAATCGTTACCTATAAAAATAAATATGAAAATGAACTATAATGAAAAATATTTTCATTGATAATAAAGATGATAGACCAATAGGTGTTTTTGATAGTGGACTAGGTGGTTTAACCGTACTCAATGACTTAGCCAAATCTTTTCCCAATCAAAGCTATATTTATCTTGGCGACCTTGCAAATTTGCCATATGGAAACAAAAGTAAAAACAACATAATTAAATGTAGTGTAAGTTGTGCTAATTTTTTAATAGAAAAAAATGTTAAAGGCGTTATAATTGCATGTAATACATCTTCTTCATATGCATATAAAAAATTAAAAGACTCTTTATCTATACCAGTATATGATGTTATAAATCCTTGCGCAGAAAGTGTTAGCAAATCAAACTTAAAAAAAATTGCAATTATTGGAACAGAGAAAACCATTGAGTCAAACCTTTACTTTGACATAATTCAATCATTTAATAAAAAAATTCAAATATATAATGTCGCATGCCCCCTATTTGTACCTATAGTTGAAGAGGGATTGGAAAATTCGAGTATTGCAACATCCGTTATTAATATGTATTTAAAAAATTTAAAAAAGCTAGATATTCAAGGGCTTGTTTTGGGATGCACTCATTACCCAGTTTTAATAAAATCATTAAAAAGTTATTTTAATAACTCAATCAAGATTTTTAAATCTGGAAAGGCGTTAGCTGATAAATACGAAGAAACAGGTGCCTCTGTTCATAACAAAAACAACCCGGTTAAAATTAAATACTATGTTACTGATTTACCTGATAGGTTTGTTAAATATGGCAATAAATTCTCTTTTCAAAAGATTAAAAAAGCAGAATTAATAAAATTATGATAGAAGAACAAAAATATTTATTTTCACTTCAAAACCGTGGGATAAAAATGGGGCTTGAAAGAACGCAAAAACTTCTAGAGATTTGTGTTTCTAATAAAAATAGACCCAAGGTGATACAAATTCTTGGAACCAATGGAAAAGGTTCAACTAGTGCAATTTTAAATAAGATTTTAACAAATTCAGAATGTAGCGTTGGCCTGTTTACATCTCCTCACCTCAATTCATTTAGAGAAAGAATAAGGGTAAATTGTACACCAATTGAACAGAGAAGTGTTAAAGATTTTATATACCAATATAAGGATGCAATTGAAAAAATAGAGGCATCATTTTTTGAAGTTATGACAGCTATGGCATTTTGGTATTTTCAAAAAAAAAATGTTGATTATGCCATTATGGAAACCGGTTTAGGTGGTAAGTATGATAGCGTGACTGCATGTAACGCTGATATTTTTGGAATAACCTCTATTTCAAAAGATCATCAAAATATTTTGGGAAACAATTTAGAGGATATTGCAAATGAAAAAGTAGCTGCAATAAGTAGTCTCTCAAATGTTTTCTATGTAAATCAAAATAAAACTATCAATACAATCATTAGTGATTACTGTAAACAAAAAAAATGTATATATAAGAAAATAAAAACAAATTTAAACTTAGAACTCTCTATGCACGGTGATCATCAAAAAGAGAACGCGTCATTAGCGTTATCCATCGCAAATCACATTAACCCAAACCTAAAAAACGTAGAAAAAACCCTAATGTCAATAAAATGGCATGGTAGAAATCAAATAATCAAAAAACAACCGTTTATTATTTTTGATGTTGCACATAATGCAGATGGAATTAGGTCTTTTCTCAGATTTATTAATCAGATTAATAAAAATTTCAAAAAAAAATATCTATTAATATCCATACAGAAAACTAAAAATATTAAAGAAATTTCAAAGGACTTAAATAAAAATTTTGATGAGATAGTATATACCATAACTGATATCCATAAATCAATGGATTTCGCCAGTATTAAAAAAGAAATTCCAAAATCTACACTGATTGAAAATTCGCTTCATGCACTTGATAAAGTAACATCAATAGCATCTAGGGATGATTTAATTGCAATAATAGGTACACACTTTTGGGGAGAAGCGGTAAGCAATAAATTTAATATTTCTTTTGATAATTTATAGTTTGTATCATAAATTAGGTGAGTAAGCGAATTGATCTTCTAAAAAACTTTTCTATAGTTTATCAAAAATCACACAAAATTATTATTAAGGAAAAATAAATGAAGAAACAAAAATTGCAAAGTTTGCAAAGTTTAAAAGTTCCAGAATTGCAAAAAAAAGCCAAAGCCTTAGGGGCAAAAGATATATCTGGAATGAAGAAGCAAGAATTAATAAAATTAATTTATGAGCTTCAGGCCAAAAATAAAGAAAAAATTTATGCTACTGGAGTTTTAGAAATACTGCCAGATGGGTATGGATTTTTAAGATCTCAAGATTGCAGTTATTTGCCTGGACCTGATGATATATACGTATCTCATTCTCAAATAAAAAGATTTCATTTAAAAACAGGTAATTTAGTATCTGGAGAAGTTCGACCGCCTAAAGATAATGAGCGCTTTTTTGCACTTTTGAGAGTTGAATCAATTAATGAGCAGAATCCAGATGATAGTAGGGACTTAGTTTATTTTGATAATTTAACCCCATTATTTCCGGAAGAAATCATGAAACTTGAAACAGGAGGCAATGAATATTCAACACGGATTATAGATATGATTGCCCCAATCGGAAAGGGTCAGAGGGGTATGATTGTAGCTCAGCCTAAAACAGGAAAAACGATGTTGTTACAAAAAATTGCCAACTCAATAACAACAAACCACCCAGATATAAAGTTAATAATTTTATTAATAGATGAGAGACCTGAAGAGGTTACTGATATGGCTCGTAGCGTTGACGCAGAGGTGTTAGCATCTACTTTTGACGAACCATCTGAAAGACACGTACAAGTTTCTGAAATGGTTTTGGAGAAAGCTAAGCGCTGCGTAGAAGCCGGAGAAGATGTGGTAATTCTTCTAGATTCAATTACAAGATTAGCTCGTGCTTACAATACTGTAATGCCTCATAGTGGAAAAATACTATCTGGTGGAGTCGACTCAAATGCACTTCATAAGCCCAAACGTTTTTTTGGAGCAGCTAGAAATGTTGAAGATGGAGGTTCGCTATCAATTATAGCAACGGCATTGATTGATACTGGAAGCCGCATGGATGAAGTTATATTTGAAGAATTTAAAGGAACGGGAAATATGGAGTTAGGCTTAGATAGAAACTTAAGCGACAGAAGAATTTACCCGGCCATTGATATAAATAAGTCAGGAACTAGGAGGGAGGATAAGTTGATTGGGAAAACTGACTTACCTCGAATCTGGCTTGTTAGAAACATGTTATCAGATATGACAAATGTTGAAGCAATGAAGTTTTTCAAAGATAAACTATCAAGAACAAAAAGTAATCGCGAATTTTTGGATACTTTAAATCAATGAAAATAGCAGATAGAATTAGTAGAATTCAGCCCTCAATTACCCTTGAAATGACTGCTAAGGCAGCTGATTTACGAAGCCAAGGAATAGATGTGATAAATCTAAGTGTTGGAGAGCCAGATTTTGATACTCCGCTGAACATAAAAGAAGCAGCATTTTATGCAATAAATAATGGCATAACAAAATATACTGCAGGAGCAGGTACAGCAGATTTAAAATCATCAGTAATTAAAAAATTAAAAAGAGATAATGACTTAGATTTTAAACAAGAAAATATCATTGTTTCTTGCGGAGGGAAGCATTCTTTATACAATGCTTGTCAAGCCCTATTTCAAAAAGGAGATGAAGTAATAATTTTTAGCCCATACTGGGTTTCTTTCCCAGATTTTGTATCTGTAACAGGAGCAACTCCAGTTATAGTGCCTACAATACCAGCTAAACAATATGAACCAGATTTTGAAATACTAGAGAAATCGATAAACAAAAATACTAAAGGAATTATTATTAATTCACCGTCAAACCCAACGGGCGGAGTTTGGAGTGATGAAGCTATTAAAAGAGTGTTGAAGATATCTAAAGAAAAAGAATTGTGGACTTTTTCTGATGAATGCTATGAACAGTTAACATACGATAAACCATTTACCAGTATTCAAAATTATGACTTAGATAATGATAGAATTTTAACCTTTCAGAGTTGTTCTAAGACTTATTCAATGACAGGCTGGAGAATTGGCTATACTGCTGGCCATCGAGATGTCATCAAAGCAATGTCTAAGCTCCAAAGTCAAAGTACTTCTTGCCCTAATTCAATCGCTCAGTATGCTGCATCGGAAGCTTTATCAGGAGATCAGGGTGCAGTTAAAATCATGAGAGATAAATTTAAAAAAAGAAGGGATTTCATAGTAGATGAACTCAATTCAATTGATGGTGTATCTTGTGAATCTCCTGGAGGAGCTTTCTATGTTTTTCCATCTTTAGAAAAATTAATTGGAA
>Ga0310343_10000648_pt1 | contig 16795 bp, 20 predicted proteins | sample HC15DNA2025_MG_FD_203519 | JGI IMG/M metagenome (GOLD analysis project Ga0310343, IMG submission 203519) | Marine microbial communities from station ALOHA, North Pacific Subtropical Gyre - HC15-DNA-20-25_MG | ecosystem: Environmental > Aquatic > Marine > Oceanic | place: Pacific Ocean: North... | reverse complement strand
TAAACCATATATTCCATGCGTTTTTGTAGAAAATGAAAATGAAAATGAAATCCAAGTTACAAATACAAGCGAAACAAATACACTTCAACTACTACAAATCGCAACAAATCCAATATGTGTTTTTATTTTTTTATCTTTATATAGTTTGTGGCTTGGAGGATTTACAAAATGTCAAGTATATGATTTTCTTCAAAAACAAAAACGCGAAAAAAATTGATTATAATTTAAAGTAATATTTCCATTCTTATTATAAAATATGGCAACGATTGAATCCGTAACACAGCACGCATACTTTCAATATACTCTTTATATCTATATAAATAGAAGAAGTAATTCTGTATTTGAACTGTATAATAAACGTATTCAAGAACACAACGATTATGTTATGGATCCATATAATCAATGTCCAGATAGTGGGTTTGATATATTGGTACCAAAAGAACAGGAATTAGTTCCATTTGAAGTGAATAAAATAGATTTCAATATTAAATGTGAAATGGTAAAAATGGTAAATAATAGGACTATTCCTAGTGCCTTTTATTTGTATCCTCGTTCTAGTATTTCAAAAACCAAATTTCGTTTGGCAAACAATGTAGGTATTATTGACAGTGGATATCGAGGAAATTTGATAGGAATGTTTGATGTTCTCTATTCAAATATGCCCGTAAAATGCGAAAAGGGGATACGATTGCTTCAAATTTGTACTCCAACTCTTGAACCATTTAAAATTGTCATGGTTGAATCCGATAATGATTTGTCCACAACGAATCGTGGTAGCAGTGGATTGGGTTCTACAGGGTTGTAATCATGATGAATATACAAAGTAAATTGAAATAAAATTGATTGATATATTGAATAAAGAAATGATGTACAATACAATATGACTTTACAAATTTACATAGGTCCAATGTATGCTGGTAAAACAAGTAAAATGATTCAAATGTTTAATTCAAATTCATGTCAAGATAAAATTGCCATTGATTTTGAATTAAACAAAACTGATATAAAGTTAGATATTAATGTTCTAGAAAATCATAATCATATTGAACTGAATGAGTGTTATAAAACCACAAAACTAGAATACTTGTATGATGAATCGTGTTATGAACGTTTATCTCAAACTTATTTTACAAAATGTATAAAAACCAAACATATTTATATAAACGAATGTCAGTTTTTCCCCGATTTAAAATCACATGTCATTCAATGGTTGAATGAAGATAAGAATGTTTATTTGTATGGTCTTGATGCTGATTTTAAAATGGAATTATTTGGTCAAACCACAATGCTTATTCCTTATTGTTCTTATATTGAAAAATTAACTGGAACATGTCAAATATGTAATAATCCTTCTATTGTAAGTCATCGTACTTCTTTGGATACCCAAGTCTTTTTACCTAATGCGGAATCTTATATTCCACTATGTTTAAAATGTAAAAAAGAATCATAATTAAATCAACCGATTTGACACATGTTCAATTAATTCAAAGGTTTGGAAAAAATTTAGTCGCGGATCACAAGATGATAAATAGTTTTGTTCAAGAAATTTTTTATTTTGTTGTTGATTTACCATATATTTTCCTCCTAAGCATTCTGTTACATCTTTACTTGTCATTTCCAAATGAATCCCACCCGGAATTGTTCCTTTTTGATAATGAATATCGAAAAAAGAATCTACTTCTTGAATAATATCGTCATAATATCTAGTTTTAATACCATCTACAATTTTACCATTTCCGTGCATCGGATCACAAACCCAAATCACGTTTAATTTTTCTTTTTCTACCATATCGATTAAGGTTGGTAAAGACGATTTGATATGAGGTCCCATTCTAGAAATCACGCAAATTTTTCCGTGTTCATTTGTTGGATTTAAGGTTGTAATCAATTCAATTAATTCCCAAGGTTTTATATTATGGGAAATTTTTATTCCAATTGGATTACGAATTCCACGAAAAAATTCAACATGACCTTGATTAATTTGTCTAGTTCGTTCTCCAATCCAAACAAAATGTGATGAACAATCATAATAATTATTGGTAAATCTATCTTGTCTTGTTAACGCTTGTTCATAATGAAGAAGCAACCCTTCATGTCCTGTATACAATTGAGCATTATTCATATTAACCGAATCTTCCAACTCTAAACAAGATATTAAGTGTATACTTTTTTCTAATTCATTTAATACATCATTTAAATAATTCATTTGATAAATATTACTCATTAATTCTGTTTTCCAATTTTGAATATTAATGTTTGAATATTTATGACTATAACTAAGAGCTCGAATTAAATTAATGGTTTCTGTACTTTGATGATACGCGCGAATCATTAAATAAGGGTCCGGTTCGCGAAATTGAATATGTTCTCGATTGATCATATCTCCTTTATAAGATGGCACATTTACGCCATTAATTTGTTCAAAATCTTTGCTTCTTGGTTTTGAAAACTGACCAGCTGCTCTTGCTATTTTTGTTATTTTTTTATTTGTTTGTGTCATTAAAACAATACTGGATAAAATAAATAATTGATAATTATTAATTATAGTTTGTGTAGAATGTTCGCGAAATGTTTCGGCACAATCTCCTCCCATAAATAAAAATCGTTGTCCTTGTTCAATTTCACATAGTTCTTTTCGTAAATTATCTATTTCCGGTGAAATAACCAATGGAGGTTTAGATGCTAAAATGGATTCAACTTGTTGTAATTTTTGTATATTTTTATATTTTGGCAATTGCGAACATGTTTTATCTTTCCAACTTTGCGGAGTCCAGGCAAAAGTAGAATACATAAAATAAGATATAAATAGTATTATTGTATAAATAGAAACAATATTTTGTGTACTATAAAACATTATTATATTATACATAGAATACTTTAAATCATTTCATATATTTGAACTCGTTCTACATATGAAATAAGAATATTGTTTATAAATAATATACATGAAATACAATAAACAACATTTTATATGTATCAATCATTATTATTTATATATTTCCAGTCATTATTTTCTAATCCCACTTTTTTTATGTATATATACAAATCGTTATGATTTGGGATTTTGGATTTTATCTATATTAGTGACATCTATTTTAAGATGGGGAAATCCAACAAAAGAATTGTATCAATATATAGATCACAACTGGGTAAAAGTTATATTTATGTATTTTTTGATTTCTACAATCGATATGGCAATGAAAAATAAGATGGAGATGACTATAATTGTATTTATATTTGGTATTTTATTATCGATTTTAATAATATGGTTATTTGAATATGCTGTATATATACGTTATCATCATGAACGAAATTGGTTTATTATTCACATGTTGGTTCATTTTTATGCTATAATTGGTTGTATGGGATTAGTTTTTATTGATTATGATTTTACAACACTAATTCGTTCAGGGATTCGTTTTACTAGGCAATATTTTCAAAATGTCATCCGTGGGTAAAATTGGCATTTTTATTTTATCATAATTATTGCTTTCATTTTCTGGATGAATGACAACAAGATGTAGATCTCGTATCTTCTTGTCATATTTTGATTCCAAGATGAATTTATAAATATTCAACTGAAAACAATAATGCCAATAATTAGCATCATGAATGTGTGACAATCCTGGTATCAAGCATGTTTTTCCAAACCCAGTTTTCTTTATTTCTTTTACACGTTTCCAATCGTAAATACTGTATGTATTATCATCTTCATTATAAAATACCATATCAACAGAACCTGATATCAAATATTCTTCATAAAAGATAGTCCATTCTGTGCGATAAGGAATCAGTTCTGGATGATCGTTTATAAAATTTTTAAAATAAGAATATTCAATTGTATCTTTGTAGGTTTCGATTTTTTCTGGATGAATTTGATTGTAATGATATTCAAACATCAAATGCATTGCTGTACCCATTTTTGCGGCTTCTTGACCATTGACTTTCCATTGTTTTTTAATATCTGATTTAGTCATACCAAAGTATTTAGATTCGGACCATTTGGGAGACGCCATCATCGTATCTATAATTTTATCGGCGTTAAATTTTGGAAATGCGTTATGTACCAAGGTTGTAACAGATGTGTAACCTTTTTTCCCTTTTACATAATAAATATGTCCTTTTTCTTGAAAACGAATATCTTTGTCTCTTTCATTCGCATTTATTTCTTGAAGTAAACTAGCCATTCTATTGTTATAAACGAAGCATTCAATGAGTATCATGAATCAATTTTTTATACATTTTCCTCATTATTTGATAATTCATTACTTAAATAGGTTTGTAATACCTCAATAACAATATCTTCTTCTAACTGAATACTCTCATGTATTAAATTTTGTAATACTTCTTGTTTTGTTGGATATCGCGACATTTCCTCTTTGAAATTTTTTACAAATTCATCGACTAATTTCATTTTCATTATTCGAGCTTGGTCATTGGATGCTTCTCCGATGTTCATAACAACATCATTTACTAATTTCTTAAAGTCGGTTTGTTTTTTTTCCGTTTCATCTTCTTGATACAAGGCAAGTGCAACCGATTCCAAAGCATCACAAATTTCCGGTTTCTTCAATTGGTTAAATAACTCTTTTTTGTCTTCATCAAGTGTATCATTGTTAAATGTTTCATTAAAAAGCATAATAACAGATTTTTCAATAGTTGGACTGGTTTCCATAAGACGATCAAATTCTTCGGTACATGCCTTTAAAAAATCATATACAATTTGACGTTCATCAGGTGGTTTTGCTAATTCCACCCGAATTTTGCGATAAAATTTGTCCCAAGAAATGGAACTTACTCGGTGCGCTTCATTTAATTCGGATATTTTTAAAAATTGCTGAATCGTTGTAATAATTCCTGCTAAAATATTAACAAATCCAATTCCCATAGAATAATAACCACGATAATCTTCGGGAACACGATCCTGGGCAAAATTAGCAGTTCCTGTTAAAGTACTCATAATAATGACGGGTATCGTGAAATAAGTATTCACCCTGCTAAATATATTATGACTTTTTGCATGAAGCCATCGATAACACATGGCTTTATCTCCCCAGTCAATTAATATCTTTTCATGGTCTTTTGTCCATATGATTGCCTTTGTGTGTGTAGTTTTTTTATCATCCATTATATGTATATGGATACAAAAATTTCACAAACAATTGAACTCAGTTTCGATACATTAAAAACAACACGTCTAAAAATAAAAACAAAAATTGGAGAAATTGATACGATTAAGAAGACAATTCGCCAAAATTATTTAACGTATATAGCAAAAGAAAATGAACATTTTTTTGGATTAGATTCATTCCATTTTCAAAATAAAGCAATAGAGTTAGAACATAAAAATATGCTTGAATTGTATCATTTTATTGACAACCGGATATATGGAGATTATTATAAATTATTTTCAATGATTTATGAAAGTTTAAAATCTCAATTAACCGAAACTCAACTATATAAAGTAAAAGAATTGCATCATTTTAAAAATTATACAATTTATAAAGATTTAGAACCATTTAAAATATATGAATTTAACTTGATTAATCAAATACATCAAGATATTGTTTTAGTTTTAACAAATATTAATGAAATGTTTATGGAAAATGAATCAAATATAATGGAGCATCGAAAACACCTACATTTAGGTATGAATATAGATAATTATGTAATTAATCAAAAATATATGAATTATCATTTGAAAATGAGCAATGATTTACATGAAAACTATCTTCAGGTTTTTCATAAATATCATAATAATTTATTACATAAATATCTGGAAAAGATTGAATTATTTTATAAACAAATATGTCATCATAAAGAAGACCAGTGTGATGTTGAATTCTCATCAACGATTCCTACATATGATATACATGAAACTAAAGATGAAGAAATACCAGAAGTACATGACGAAGAAATACCAGAAGCACATGATGAAGAAATACCAGAAGCACATGATGAAGAAATACCACTAGATAATGAGGTAGAAATATCAGAAGCACATGATGAAGAAATACCATTAGCTAGTGAGGTAGAAATACCAGAAGCACATGACGAAGAAATACCATTAGCTAATGAGGTAGAAATACCATTAGATAATGAGGTAGAAATATCAGAAGCACATGATAAAAAAATACCACTAGATAATGAGGTAGAAATACCAGAAGCACATGATGAAAAAATACCAGAAGCACATGATGAAGAAATATCTGATGTTGTTGAAGGAATTGTTAAAGAAGCATTAGATTGTTTTAAAAGTTCAATTCATTATCCTACACCATTACAAGATCCACCTTGTCCTCCACCTCCACCGCCGTCTTTGGATGATGAGAATTCAGATGTGTCTTCTACATTAAGTAATGAATCCGTAAATCAAACTTCCACCAACAATACAAAGAAAAAGAAAAAAAGAAAAAGAAAAAAGAAAAAGAAAAATTAAACTAATTTCTTGTTATGTTTTTTAAGTGCGGTTTTAAATATCTTTTTATCAAGCTTTGTAATAATCGATAGATAAATAAAAATATTTATAGTTGATTTCACATATGTAATATTTTTTAAATATTTCCTATGATTCACTTGACATGGACATTTTTGTTCTTTCATATAATTAAAAAATCGAATTAATATAAAATCATAAAAAAAAGATAATGCATAACCAGCACTAATAACCATTAATGTTGTTGTATATAATGAGTCAACTTTACTACCTCCATTCATTTGTTTCACCATGATTCTAAAAAAATCAGATAAGTTATAAATTAAAAATAGAATCGACATACAAAATAAAAACCGAAATGAAAAGGATTTTTTAAATGTATTTAATTTTTCACAATTACAAGAATTTTCACGTAATTTATTAAATACAAAAAATGAATAACCATAATATAATACAAATAACATAGATAATGTAGCAACAAGTATCATTATATTATATTAACATTTTTTAAAATTCATTTTTTTGATTTCAAATAAATATCAATATAATATTCTAATGTTTCAATATCTTCAAACAACTTTTCGATATCGTTACCAATTGAAAGCGAACCATGGCGTTCCATTCCAACTACATCATTATATATAAGTTTTGTGAAACAATCTTTTGCTAAATCAGTACTTCCTGCCTCAAAATAGGGAACATTATTACCAATTGAACCAATATTTATTTCAGGAAAATAATGTTTTATAGTATGTAATTGTTTACTTTGTTCAATACCAATATAAGAAATAATATTTGGAGGATGAGCATGAATTACAAATGTATCTTTATCTTTATATTCTTCGTGAGACTGTAAAAGCGAATGCATTAAAATTTCACGCGATGGCTGATATTTATATGATTTATCATAATATAAGTCATTACCATGAAAATCAACCCTTAATATTTGGTCTACATTTAGTTCATTCTTTTTAACCGAACCAGCCGAAATCAAAAAGAAATTTTCATTTTTCGGTTTAAAACTAACATTTCCATCGCGAATACTAATGTATTTTTTTTTATATAATTGTTTCATTGTATCAACAATATGTTTTTTTAATGACATGCTTATTAAAATATTATAAGAAAAGAATGAATAATAATATACGTAAAATATATAATGAATAAAAAGACAAATCGTACAAAACGTACAAAACGTAGATTACAAAAAAAGAAACGAAATACAAAAAAGAAACTATTTAAGAAATATAAAAAGACAAAGAGAGGTGGTTCTAATAATAATAATAATAATAATAATAATAATAATAATGAAGAATATTTTGATACAAAGAACAAGATCGAGGTGACGGATATTTACATCAATAATGGTGCTGATATCTACACAGGGACCATAGGTGCGGATGGCAAGCCTCATGGCAATGGCATCTTAACGTATGCGAGCGGCGCCAAGTACGAGGGGGACTACGTGGATGGCAAGAGACATGGCAAGGGCACCTATACGTATGCGAGCGGCGCCAAGTATGAGGGGGACTACGTGGATGACAAGAGGCATGGCGAGGGCACCTATACGTATGTGAGCGGCAACAAGTATGAGGGGGACTGGGTGAAAAACAAGAAACATGGCATGGGTACATTCACGTATTATGAGGACGGCTTTAAGTACGAGGGGAAATGGGTGAATGACGTGTACCAGAAACCAAGAGTTTCACGAGGTACAATTGCAGATCACCATGGAAACATAGTGGCATGGTGAGCGGCAACAAGTATGAGGGGGACTGGGTGAAAAACAAGAAACATGGCATGGGTACATTCACGTATGAGGACGGCTTTAAGTACAAGGGGAAATGGGTTAATGACGTGTACCAGCAACCAAAAGGTGTTCTTCATAAAATTGCACATGACAATGGAAAAACAGTGGCATCACCACATTATGGTTCGGAGTAGTCAGGACAGTGAAAATTAAAAAATGATTAATATATTTATGTTTATAAATATATTAATTAAGATAAATATATTAGACAAATATAATGGAGGATATTTTTTTTAATCATGTATTACCATATATAAACCCAATTATTATACATAATAATAACCTTTCTTTATTATGTAAAGACAAACGTCTTTGTAATATACAAAAAAAAATAAACCGACATCATTCTGCCAAAATGTTGTGTAACCGGTTTTGGACGAATCAAATGCAACAAATGATACATGTATTTTTAGACGAATATTCTATGTTTTTGAAATATATTATTGAAATATTGTTAAAAGAACGTGATATTGATATTATATCTGAATCACAACGTTATGAAAAACATAAATTATTAGTCCCTAAATATGTTTTATCCAATACAATTATAGAATATAATGATAATAATAAAATTATAAATATAGATTTTAAATCTGGTCAACAAATCATAGAAGATGTCAAAGTATGTAGTGTATATAGAATGGGAACTGTACAAAAATCAATACTTGTAGATAACTATCCCTTAGCAAAAGCTTTGATTTATTAGATTCATTTATATAAATTACCATTTTGTTTTTTTCACATTAATTTTAGGACCATTACTTTTTCGAACATATGAATTTGGATCATATGGTTCATCTTCATCATCTGAACCTAAATTCTTGGACATTTCCCAAAATTCTCGGGAACCCAACTTAAAATCTTTACGAGATTCTGCTTTATACCAAAAAATCTGATCTTGTAGTTTATTGGACTTAACATTATTATTAATAACTAAGCATTCAAAATTTTCTGTACATTGGTCCATGACTTGACAAAATGATTCAAAAGTTGGAAACATGCCGGCATAATTTTCATAAATTCGCTTACGATTTGCAATATATGGCTCTCGTAATATAAAAACATAATCAATATTTGTTCGCAATGTAGGTGGAATACCAAGTGGATATTGCATGGTAATAATAAGCATTATTTTCCAATGTCTTCCATTCATAAAAAGCAATCGCATCATTTTGTCACGAGCCCAACCATTATCATACAAACAATCATCTAAAATAACAAATGCTCTGGGGTCAATATTAGACCGTTTATAAGTTTGTATTTGTTTATTTACTTCTTTAAGAACACCTCTTTGTCTTTTTAGAATATTTGTAATGATAGAAGTACTATATTCTTCATGGATGAATAATTTAGGAACATGATTACTATAAAACCCATTTCCCGCTTCTGTTCCTGATATTACAGTTCCTAATGGAATATTTCGATGATGATAAAGTAAATCTCGAACTAAAAAACTTTTTCCTGTATCTCGTCTTCCAATTAATACAACAACCGGACCTTTGTTTTCTTCTTTTTTAAATGTGATATAATTCATATCAAATTTTTTTAATTCTAAGGTCATTCTTTAACATATTGTCATATTTAAAGCAATGAATAAAAACGAAATATAAGTTAAAAAATCATTTCTAAAATATAAAATAATACAATATGAACAAACAATTATACGAAGAATTAAATAAAATTTCAAATGAAGAATTTGTAGACATTATGAAACAAACTCCTTTACAACATTACGTTGATTTATCATTTAATTCCGACGTGAAATCTTTTGAAGAAAGACAAACAGAAAATGTATTTAAAATAAAAACGTCAAAAAATGAAGAAAAAGAAGTATTTGTAAAATATATTACTCTTGTTGATTTTTTAAAATATTTAATTGGAAAATATAAAAATAGTGATACATCTATATTGCCATGTAGGGAAAATAATAACACTATGGATAAATACGAACAATATATAAATGAGCCTAATAATTATGCATATGTCGACAGTTTATTTTATTATATAACTAGTGATTTTTCAAATAAATTTAATTTTCCTCATGGAATTCCATGCTATGACCAATTCATATGTAAAAAGAAGAATTGTAAAATCAATATTGCCGACGATTTGGAATATTTATGTGATTCAAATTTTTTCAATGAACATATCAACAAGTTATATTCTTTTGAAGATTCAAACATTTCAAATTTATTCATGTCAAATCAAAAAGATACATTAGATATTCAAAATGATATTTTATTAAACGATATTGAAGAAATTACATTAGAATCAAATACAAATTCGGAAAACATAGAAATAAAAGAAATATCAACGTTGGGAGAAGATATTTCTATTAATATGCATGATTCTTTAAGTGATTGTAGTGATAGTGACGAAGATGATGACGATGAAGATTCTTTAAGTGATGTTGTACATACAAGTGATGAAGAAGGTATATACGACGAAGAAGATGATGAAGATGATGAAGATGATGAAGACGATGATGAAGACGATGACGAAGAAGATGATGAAGATGAATATGAAGATGACGATGAAAGCGACGAAGACGACGACGAAGATGAAGAAGAAATCTCATTAGTGATTCATGAAATTCCTACCCAAGTAGTTGTACTTGAAAAATGTGAAAATACATTTGATAGTCTTCTTGAAAAAAATGAACTAAATCATGAGCAATTAGAAAGCGCTATTTTCCAAATTGTAACCATGTTGTATACGTATCAAAAAGTATTTAAATTTACACATAATGATTTACATACAAACAATATTATGTATATTCACACCGACCAAGAATATTTATCTTATAAAATAAAAGGAAAAGTGTATAAAATACCAACATTTGGAAAAATTTATAAAATCATTGATTTTGGCAGATCTATTTATACATATAATAACAAACTAATGTGTAGTGATAGTTTTTCATCAAACGGAACTGCTTATACACAATATAATTTTGGTCCATATTATAATCCAAATAAACCAGTTCTTGAACCGAATTACAGCTTTGATTTATGTCGTTTGGCGTGTAGTATGTTTGATTTTATATGTGATGATATTCAAAACATTCAAAAATATAGAGATTCTGCCCCTATTTATGATTTAATTTTTTCATGGTTGTATGATGATAATAATAGAAATATGTTATATCGTTCAAATGGTGAAGATAAATATCCAGGATTCAAATTATATAAAATGATTAGTAAAATTGTACACAAACATATACCAGAAAATCAATATGAACATCCATGTTTACAAAAATTCGAATGTTCCGCTGAAAATATAGAACAAGAATCTCTTGTTGATTTAGATTGTATTATTCAAGATTACGTAAATAAGAATTCCATATAAGTGCCTTTTCTGTTTCAAATGAACCAGTTGGTTTATACATTTCTTCGCATGTTTTACGATAAATACGAAATAAAAAGGCGCATGTTTTTACAATGGCAATGATTTTTTTTCTATTTATATATGAAATATATTGTTGAATTACAATTTCGGCACAAGTGTGTAAACCTCTCCAATGCCAATATCCCATATCATAATCAGCTGGATATGTACTACAAAATTCAAACGCAATATCTTCCAAAATATCAATATGTTCGTTGATTTTTAATGATTTTATTTTAATTTTAAATAATTTTTGATGATTATTTAAAATATAATTACGAATTTGTCGAGCCGACTCTTTTGGACCAGGAGCAGGAAATGTTCCCATGTAATCAAAAAGCATATACACATATAATAAGCTATATTTAAATACAAGTTATAAATATCATTTACATGAATTAGGACACACAATAAATAAATGCTCCACTACTTTCCATTTTGCAATACTTTCCACAATAGTCATACGATCATTATGAATTAATCGAACATGTCCGTTCCGTACACCACACAAAAACCAAGTATTGTCTAATTTTTCATATTGTTTATATTTTTCATCAAATACAATTATAGAATGTGGTGCATTCCAACTAGGGTCAAATAAATGCCATTTTTTTTTATCTTTAAAAGGAGTAATTGTGGGTTTGATTTTTGGATATATCATTATAGTATCTATATATTAAATGATTATATTGTTAAAAGCTTGGTTCATTTGTAAATACCTGAGTTTTCGTTTCACCAACAATCAATAATTGATCTTTACATACTAAAACTAAATAAGTTATAACAAATAATAATAAAGTATCTTTAAATAATGATTTACGAACAAATTCGTATTCTTCTTTGTTTTTATTCATTCTATTTAACAGGCTTTTAATAATAAAATATACACATGAAATAAGAAAACTTAAAAACAAATAACTTTTTAGAAAATCCATTTAAATTTGATGTGTATATTTAAAAAAGAGTTCTAACGAAATTACAGTTTAATTTCTTCAATTCCTAAATCAATTATGTCTTTTTTTGGAGACTCTTCTTCTAAAGCCAATTCATTTAAATCAATGGGTACAATATCATTCTGAACTGATGGTTTATTTTCTTTTTCTTCACCAAAAGTCATATTTAAAGTTTCTCCGATTTTTATACTTTCATTTTCATCATATTCGTCATCACTATCAAAAGAAGATGATTCCGGTTCAGGTTTTGGTTCAAAATTAATATTTTCTTGTGATTTTACTCCATTGACAGGATCAAACTTTTCTACATTTTGGTTAAATGTAATGTTTTCATTTGATTCGGAATTATCTTCATTTGATTCTGCTTTATCTTCATTTGATTCGGATTTATTCGTAACAATAGGTTCTTCTTTCTTTTCTTCTTCTTGTACTATTTCTTTCTTGATAATTTTCTCTTCAATTTCATCATCTTGTGTTTCATCCATATATTGTTTCAATAATTTATCAATTGGAATATTATCACGAATTGTATTCATAATACTAGTTTGAACAATATTTTCAAATTCCCTATTATTTTTTTGTTGTTCTAATGGACTAATGTCTACTTGAAATAAATATATATTAGAATAAAGTTTACGAGCAATATTAATGTACACATTATGTAAAAATGTATCAAATCGTGGAATATCAATGTCTATTTTTTTACACGAATTATTTGTGCGAACACAACTCAAAATTTTTAGCTGAATTACATGTACACATGTAATTAAATCATCTAAAAAATCACATTTTGTAGTTTCTTTAATTCGGGTACATTCTGTATCAATCATTGTTTGATTCCATTTTGGAATTCTTGATAAAAAATTTTGAAATGTCATTAAATATTTTTCCGGTTCTTCATTTTTTTCACATAGTTCAATGGCTTCATTGAAAATAGAACGAAATCCATCAATGACATGTCCGCATAATATATTCATAAGACGAATTGACCATTCATTTTTCGAATCATTCAGTAAATTAGAATTGTAATCTTCCATTATTATATGGAAAAGATTTGAATATGTGATTTATTACGAAAAACATTTAAAAGATAAAAAATACTCAATGTTTCATTTTTTGTTTCTTTACGAAATGAATTAAATAAAAAATATACTTCGTTATAACGAGGGTGTGATTTGAATTTTTGTAAAAGTTCAATGGCTAAAAAATGCTCTTTATAAAATAAGCAAGCTAATTGATATAAATCTTTAAATTCACATGTTTCATATTGGTTCATCAATTGTTTAAATTTAGGATACCTAAAAGAAGAATCAACTTGAAAAGTTTTTTTGTGAAGATTTAAATTTATATACATTTGTACAAACCGAGAACAAATAGGTTGTAATAATTTATGTTTATTTTCACACAAAATAATGAATCTTGTATTTTTATTATATTGTTCAATTGTTCGTCGTAAACAATATTGTGCATCATGGGTTAAATATTCCGCATATTGAAGCACAACTACTTTAAATGATATGGATTGATTCTGTTTTATGATTTGCATCGCAAATAATTTAATATGTTGTTTCATGGACTGTATTCCATTATCATATAAACAATTTATCCATAACACATATTTTTGATACTCTTCTTGATTTGGATAAAGCGTATTTATAAAATATTTACATAATTCTTCTTTTCCTTCTAAATAGGGTCCATGAAATAATAAATTTGGAATATTATTAAAACGAATCAATTCATTCAGTTGCTTCTTTTTACTTTCCATAGATTAAACAAAAAACAATTATTTATATATTTTTATATAATAATGAAGAAAGAAGATTGTATTTTTAATAAAGTCTATTTGTTCAATCAAAATATTAAAAAAGAACAAATAAATGATTTATTAGAAACGATGTATAATAATATTTGTTTTTCAACCTTTCCTTATTTATTATATAAACATGAGCACTCTAAAAAATGTGTACAAAAATTTAATAGTGGAACTTGTATTTCATTTTGTTATTTTATTCAAATGTATCTAGAAAAAAATTTTAATATAAAAAGTTATATTATTGGTGCTAGTGTTCCTAATATATTTAAGGTCGAAGGTACTCCTCATATATGTCATTGTGCTGTTTTAATTCCTATTCATTTTCATGAATTTTATATATTAGATGGCGCTTTGTATTTTTTAGAACCCATGTTTTGTTCACTACAAGATAATAGAAAAAGAACAATCTTAAATTCAAATGTACATAATCATGAAAAAACAAAAATTCACTATGAGATTCATAAATGTGATAATTATGTGTTAGATCATGATTATAATCAAACTATTCCTGAAAAATCATTATCTGTTTGCGCAACATTTGATTCGCATCCATATGACGAATGGTACTATTATTTAAATGAGATTGCCAATCCTGATAATAATATAGGACATGCCTTTTTATTATTTAAATCATCTCCATTTCTTATGTTTACCCGATTTGAAGATAATATGGTTAAAATGAAATATAAAGTAGATATTGAAAACGATGAAATGGTTATACGTAAATACCCAGAACGAGATATTATTTATCAAGGGTTGACCTTAGATAATGATCCTTTATATATGGACATTATCAAAGAATTACATCCTTATTTTTTGGATTATGTTATATAATCTTTATACACTTGATAATGATTGTGTATATGGATTTTGTTTAAAAGCTTTTAATAGCGAAGAGTCTGTTTTTTCTGAATTTCTATTTTCATAAGATTGTGGCATACTTGTAAATTCACCCAAACGTTCACTTGGGTGTTCATAATTCGCCATTATAGGATTATAAAATGGTGTTTGACGATCATTACATAGTTCTTTGTCTGTATTAAGCATTTTGATTTTATTATTAAATAATCCAATGTTACCATGACTATGAACATTGCTTGCTGTAATTTTTGTTTTATTTCGTTGATTATATTCAGCATCATAATTTTTATTTGCTTGGTGGGAACTTTGGGCTGGACCACTTTGATTTTGATTCATTGAACTACGTTGAGTATCATTCAACAATGGTCGGGTGCTCATGTAAGCAGTCGCATCTTGATTTTGAACATTTAAATGTTTTAATGGAACATCTTTTTCATACATTTCGCGATTTGTTGGCATTGTATTTTCATTTGGATTGTATACAATAGGTTGTTTATATCCTCCATTTAAATTTCCACTAGGATTTGAATTTGTCACTACATTTGTTTTTTTTGTGTGTCTCAATCCTTTTACAACTGGTTCCGTAACATTTGAAATTAATCGCCCAATGCCACCAAAATAAGAATCATCGGTTGTACTTCTATTATTTTCAAATACACTATAAGAATCTTTACTATAATTCATTGTATTGGTTGGATGTGTTCCTTGAATACTCATATTTATGGGAGTATCGGAACATAATTGTTGTTTATGAGGTTCCATAAATTGTCCTGAAACATATGATGTATTGTCTAAGGTAGAACCACGTGCCCCATAATATTCAACTGACGTTGAAGATCTATTTTCCGCAGTCATCATTTGTTCTGGTAATTGCATGGGTTGTCCGGGCCCAGTTGTTTGAGCAATCATTCCCAATTGACTATTATTTACAAATGTTGTATCAGGTAGTTGTTTTACAATTTTTCCTTGTATTCCACTATTTTTAATTGGATTAATTGCCGGACCTACGTGATTTTCCAAACTGTACACCATTTTAGGATTGTTTTTTGCTCTAAGTTCGTCTACATTTTTTGGAGTATACATATCACGATTTTTTGCTAAATTACTCATTCCTTCTTGATTTATTTCATGATAGTCCATACCAATTCCAGGCGTATCTTTTATTTCTTGCCACGGTTTTGTATTTGCGTGACGATGAGACGCATTTACACGAGATTGTAAAAAATCATTTTGATTTTGATTTCCATATACATTTTGTAGATTACTTTCAGGTTTAAAAAACGTTGCTGTTTCATCTTTTTTAATATCAAAAGTACCTCGGCCGGTATAATTATCTAAAACGGTGGTATTATCATGATTATATCCTTGTGTTTTCCCACTGTAAAACATTTGAGTATTATTGTGATTTAAATCACTACTTTTGATTATATTTCCTGCTAATGTTTGAAATTCTTCTTCATTTTGTTTATTATATGCGTTGTGTATATAATATTTATCTTGATATTGTGTTAGCGTTTCTTGATTATTCGTAT
>Ga0310343_10000647_pt1 | contig 16836 bp, 12 predicted proteins | sample HC15DNA2025_MG_FD_203519 | JGI IMG/M metagenome (GOLD analysis project Ga0310343, IMG submission 203519) | Marine microbial communities from station ALOHA, North Pacific Subtropical Gyre - HC15-DNA-20-25_MG | ecosystem: Environmental > Aquatic > Marine > Oceanic | place: Pacific Ocean: North... | reverse complement strand
GAGGTTGCTTGGTGGGCATCAAGCCGCACCAGCTGCGCCAAGTCTGCACGCTGGCAATGGGTGCCCACTTGCCCGGCGTTTCTTGTCAAGTCAGCCGCAACGAAGGTGGTCTCTCTCTTAGAGTCAGCAGCGCGGCGGACATCCTTGATGACAAGGGGCAGGAGCGGAGCGCCAAGTCTATTTCGCCAGTGCAGACGGAAGCGGACGAGCCCGCGTTTGGATCAAGGGACGACAAGCTGGCGGGGTGCAAGCTGCAGCGGCACGCGTGGGACCAAAATACCAAGCTTTTGACTCCTGTCTTTACCGCGATTCGCGAGCCACTGAGTCGCGAGCGCCGGTTGCGTGGCGAGCATGGCGAGGCGTACGAGAAGCAGACGGCGTTCACGATTCGCAAACGCGACCAGCTGCACACTATCTCAGAGGAGATGGACGCGAAGCGTGCGTTGGAGGAAGCAGCTGGGTCCGCGATCGGACACGCGAGTCGGAATGTACTGTTGTGAAAAACTCATGTTTTGGTAGACTCCCGGTCCCGAATGCACACTGTTAGTCTACCCATGTAACGTAGTTGTTAAATTACATACATGCGGCACAGTCACGCCCACGCCCGGCACGCGGCTGCCATGGTCTTGTCCTCGCGCAACTCCTCGTTCATCTCTGTGCCAAACAGCGGCGACGTCACCTTGCCGGCCGCGAACCACTGCCCGAGCATGTCGCGGTCGTAGACGTTCCCGTCGGAAGCGCGCACGGGGTGCTCCATGACTTCCTGTGAGATGGGGCATTCGAGGAAGTCGGGCACATCGCGCGGTACACGGTGCCACTTCGCATCGGACGGCGAGGCCGAGATCTCCAGCGCCAGCGAACGGAGCGGTATGTGTGGGAGACAGAAGGCAGCGATGGGCTCTTTCGTGATGGGGGATACGAAGCCGTGGTCTTCCCAGAACACGCGGAGCGCGGCCTCGTCGTACACGTAGCCATCAGCCGCGAGCACTGGGTCTTTCATGAGCACGTGTGACACCGGGCAGGTGGCGAGACGATGCAGGCACACGCGCTCCGACGCCGGTGGCGTCGGCGGTGCGAGCGACGCGTCAAAGGGCGCGTCGGTGGCTGCTTGCAGTGCCGCCGCTGCTCGAGTCTGCTCGCTGCGCGCCTCCAGGCGTGCAAGGCGCTGTGCGCGGTTGCGGTCGATGCGCTCCTGTGCGGTGGCGGAGCGTACCGCATTCCTGGCCGCGCGGTCTTCCTGGTAGGCCTCCTCGGACACCAGCTTCTCCAGCTTGATGCGCACGGATGGCTCCGTGCCAAACTGCACATGGCAGCGCTGGTCTTCCTCATCCCAGCCGCGCACGGTACCCAGGCGTCCGTTTAGGTCTTGGCGCGTCAGACCGTGTGGGCGAACCTTGGCGCCTCTGACAAAGGGGCATGAGCCCATCCTCACCAACACCGGCTCGCGCGTGGGCGGCTGTTGCCCCGACTCGCGTGGCTGGAAGCCCGTGCCGGTGGGGCGCTCCTCGCCGCGGCGGCCCTGGTAGTACGTCACGGTGCCGTCGGGGTGCCAAATCCGCTCAACGGAGACCTTTTGCGGAACGTCGCCACGGTAGAACTTGATGTCACCGTTCTGGCAGGTCGCGCGCGTCAGGTAGGCGGCGCCCGGCGGCCCGGCGTAACACTGAGTTACGTGGCCCTCATTATCGTCCGAGGTCGGGTCGCACGTGGCAAAGCGCAGGCACTCACGCCCAGGGGGGCCGCGGAAAAACTGCACCTGGCCGTTGGTTTTCTCCATGCGCTGCTTGCGGCCGTCTTTTGCAAAGTGCACACACGCCCAGCGATCGCGGCCAAAGTCGTCGCCCCACATCCACGCCCGTTTGATGCGTTGCGTCTCCGGGTCAACCTCTACAAGCTTGTTGATAAGCTCCGTTTGACCAGCGGGGCGCACAAAGTCATTGAGGAGGAGCTTTGCGACAAAGCGGCCCTGCGAGTCGTAGAACTCGCGAACCACGCGCATGCCGGAAATTTCCAGTCGCGGCGGTTGATTGTGACCAGCCACGATACGCTCCTTGCTGCGCAATCCGGGACCGTCTACCTTGTCGACGTACTTCGGGATGTCGATTGAACCATCACACACTGTGTGCCACTCAATGAACATCACGTGGCTATTGTCGCCGGTGGCAATCATGGCGTTGGTAGTGCCCGGCGGCCGCGGCTCGCCATTGAACAAGTTCATGATCACCGCGTCATCGGGGGGCAACTGACCCGAGGGCATGTCCTCCGTCGTCATCACCAAGGTGTACGGCGAGTCAACGTCGTACTCGGGAGGAATCCCAAGTGCGCCGCACTTGGGGACCTTGCCGCCAGGCTCGCGGTTGATTTGCGTGTAAAACGCAATGTTGCGCGCTGCCGATCCTTGTGGTGTCTCCAGGTAGGCAGCGTCTACGCGCCACGGATCGGTGACGGAACTGGCGTCGTGGGCGCCTCGCGGGCGGCGGGGACCCTCGCCCGGCGCAAGCATTGGTTTGCCGTGGAGGCGCAAGTACTCAAACATCTCGTTAACGTTTTGCATATCGTTTCGGGCGCGTCACAACACTGCGCGTGCTCGCGCTTCCTACCCTAAACTGAGCCACACGCGGCGGTGTCACTTCGAAGGGACTCTCAAATGAAACTGTAGCGTACTTATTAAGTTACATACACTCTACTCAGCGTCCGACGGAGGCTCCGTCTCCGCATCCTCTGGGTGCACCGCCTGAAACTGCGACGCGTCCACATCCACCCGCGTGCATTCTCCCTTGTACGTCGGCTGGCGCGGGGCGCCGCTGTCGGTGTAACCCTTGTACTGGATGACAATGATCTTGCCAAGGGCCGGTGGGTTGTGGCGCTCTACCTCTATTAGGCCGCTGCCAACCGCAAAGGTCTTGCCGGAACGGAGCTTGCATTGCAGCGAGCCAGTGGCGTTGGCAAGGCGACCCTCGCCCTTGTTGTGACCGATGACCATGGCCTCCGTGAACAACTTGTCCACCACCTTGAGGAGGTCGCATGTACGGTCTGGACGGTACACGCCGTGCGGTTCGCGGAGCATGAGCCCCTCCCCTCCCGCCTCGGCAACAGCGCGAGCACGCTCGCGCATGGCCGAGTACTCCGTCACCTTTTCCGAGCGCACCGGCTCCACAAACATGTTGTACCCAAGGTGCGAGCGCACGGCCGCCATGCGCGCCTCGTAGTTGCCATCCACAAACGGCGCGTCAAAGACCATGAAGCGGATGTTGCGCGCATACCACTCCGTGGCGGTGGTGTCCTTGCGCTTGAGAAAGCCGTTCATCTGCTGGAAGGTGCCACGTCCCATCCAGAGCTCGCCGTCGAGGGCCATGCCAAGTGGCATCATGGCGGCAACCTCTGCCGGCACGTTGAACTGGTTGCCGTTGCGCGACCAAAAGGCACGGTGGCCGTCCCAGTAAGCGCGCACGCCGTCGAGCTTCTCAGACATCCAGTAGCCCTCCACCGGCTGGCCCTGGAGGTCAAAGGCGAGCGCAAAACTGTCCTTGCCAAAGAAGCCGCCGTCCTCGGGTGGCTGCATGCGCTCCACAGCGACGCCGTCGGCGGGCTGGCGCTGCTTCTTGAACGGCTTGTACAGGTCGCCAAGGGACTCGCCGCGTGCGCGCTTGCGCTCGCGCTCAGCGATGACCTCGGGGCGCTCAGCCTTGGGCACATAGTCCTCGCCGAGAGCGGCAAGCCCACGGGCAATGTGCTGCTTCATCACGAGCGCGCCGGCCTCGGCATCCCAGTGCTTGCAGGTGCGCGCCATGCCAGGGAGCTTGGGAAACACGCCAGGCTGCATGCACCAGCTCGGGCAGTCACACACAAGCCCACCGCCGTTGAGACAGTGCTTGAGCGTGTACACGTCCCCGCGTGAGCCGGTGACTTGCTTGCACTGACCGGGCGCGAGGTTGGCGGGCCATCCCTTTTTGGTTGCCGGTGTGCCATCCGCGTTCGTAGGCCAGAAGTTTTGCATGCTGAGCGCGCCGCCGGCATGCACTTTATTAGCTTCTTCGAGGAGGGGCAGCTCGTTCAGCGAGGCAATCGAAACGATGGGCGCGGTCGACATGTTGATGCTTCTTACTTTCAGGTGCGGCCATCGCTGGCGCAGCGACTTCGAAGGGAGTCTCCCGACGACCGTTATGAACCGGTAATAATAACTCCATTACTCGTTTACAAAAGAAAAATGGAGTGGAGCGGGGAGCGCAAGAAGTGTACCTACTGTTACAAGACTTTGCCCGTAGAGGTGTTTACTCTTAGTGCGCGTACGGGCAAGCGCATCTCCAAGTGTCCCTCTTGCAACGCCAAACACTTGGAGAGTTGTCAGCAGTCCAAGATCCGGAAGCGACAGGCAAAACTATTGGAGCTGAACCGTGGGGACTTGGTGCAGACGTGGCTGTGTTCGCGATGCGGGGAGCAGCCCGTGTCTGAGTTTGACTTCAACCCCCGCCTACAACGATACCAAACCAATTGCCGAACGTGCATGCCTAAGACGACACGGCAGTGCAAGGAGTACAAGGCGAAAGTCAAAGCGCTACTCTTCATGGCCGAGGTCACAATGGCCTTGGCAGACCCGATACTGTGTGCCCAAGAATGACGTGCAGCCAGCCCCTCTTCAGTCTTGCCCGCCTGGTTTGCGCTCCAGAAGACACGAAGGCCATCGGATCAACCAACAATCTTTGTCGTGGCGTGCAGGACGTGCTGACTGCTCAATGTGAAGTAATCCAACACGCCCCGTCGTTGGAGGCCCTGATCGCCCGCATCGGTTTGAAGCCCAACCGCCATGGCGCGCTGCTGTACGGCGAGCGCGGCGCGCTCAACATGGTCAGTCAGGGTGGCATGTCGCAGCATCCCATGCAACTGGCACCCGCACTCATTCGCCTTTCGCAGATGGACCTGCGCAGCTACCTGGAGCTTGGGGTGGACTCCGGGTGGACCCTCGCAATCGTCACTGCATACCTGAAGCGATTCGGACTGGATGTATCCACGGGTGTGGACCTCACGTTTGAGCGCATCTCTGCCACCACTCGCCACATACTCAAACGCATGCACGTGGCGCTGGTGCCGCGCAACAAGCTTGTAGAAAGCTCAATCGACCTTTGCTTCATAGACGCTGGCCACGCACTGCAGGACCTCATTGACGACTATCACGACATGCAAGCGCGCTGTCACAACATGATGTTTCACGACGTGTCTGATTTCGATTGCTGGCGCAACGCTGGCGGAGGCCCAGCGCGCTTCTGGGCAGGACTCAAGGGTCGCGTGCGTCGCGAGCGTTGGACAGAGTTCGTGTCCCAACCCGACATCTACCCGCCCACCTTTGGCATCGGGCTGCTTTTTGAGCCACCCGCCCTGGCGCTCAACGCCACGGCGCTTCGCACGGTTGCCGAGCCGGCCGGTGCGCGTGGAGTCTCGCGTCAGTCTATCAAACTGTGTCTCGGTGGCGGTCGTTGACCGTTGAGTTGCTGTAACATTTTAAATGCATGGAACATGCTCATGCTTCATGCGACAACACACCCCCTAGACCCTCTAGACTACATAGGTCCCTATCCTAGTAAGCATCGCGCGCGCGTGCGAGCGTCAGCAGAGGTCGTATTGACCCCACTTGACGCTTTGAGCCAGCTGCTGCGCCAGTTGTGCAGCGTTGGCGTAGGTCTCTGAGGCGACATCTGCGGAGCACGAGTTGATGGACCTGTGCAGAGTGCAAAGGCCTCTGTGCGAGGAGGCATGCAACGCCTTGGCCACAGAGTTGGCAGCGGTGCTGCGCAGCGCTGGCAAGGCAGCTGCGAGCTGAGGGCACGACGGTACCACCACGGTACCGTCGGGCAGGTTGACGCCGCGTTTGAGGGCGTAGAGCACGCCGCACACAAACGGACGGAAGCTATCGGCGCCGCGGCGCGCGCCGTCCATGTACGGCGTGTTGCAGCTGGCCTCCCACAGGCACACGGCAAGCGAGGTTACCTGCTCGCGCATGCGCACCTTGAGCAGAAGGGCTTGCTTGCCATTCTCCATGGCGGCCTTGCGCTTTTCTTCTGCAGCAACGTTGGCCGCCGCCAAGGCAATGTTGTGCACCGTGTCGAGCGTCGGTGCCGTGCCGGACGCAAGGCACTCTTTGGTGTACTTGCGCATGGCAGCCTGAAAGAGAGCGTTCTTGTCTTGGAGCCGAGGGTCCCGTGGCTTGCTCGCCTTGCCCTCTTCGCGCTTGTCAAAGTTGACGAGCTTGCAAAGCGTGGCCTCGGCGTCCTCGACGAGTTGACGAAACTGCTCGCGGCTGTGGCCCGTGCGTCGGGCGTTGCGCGTGCGTTTCTGCTGAGGCTCCGGATCCGGCTCGTCGACGCATCGCGCGCCGCGCTTGGCAGGGCGTGGACTCTCCTTGCCCTTGCAAGTGTCGGGCGACTTGTCGCCGGCCGGTGACCCCGTCTCCTCGAGCAAAGTGTTGGCGCCCCTGTAGGCTTGAGACGACAGCGCGTGCATGTCCTTTTTGGGTTTCCACTGGCCACCCACTGGCTCGCCGGCGTGATCGTCGGGGTTGCTGCTGCCGGCTTGGCGACCGGTTGAGTAGTCTTCGCGAACTGCCTGTGTGCCAAAGCACATTCCGGAGAGTGAGCACACGTAGCACTTGTCCTCATTGAGCTCCAAAAAGGGACACTTGTTGCCCTTGCACACGTGGATGTCGCCGCATGGTAAGTATGCAACGTAGTAACTTTCTGCAGGCGGCTGGTTCTCCTTGCAGAGCTGCAGTGCCTGGTCCATAAGGGCAAAAGGATCCTCCATTGAACCGCTATGAGTTCATGCTACAAGCCAGGTGCACTGCCCGTTGATGTCTGTGTTCACCCCACCGGCGCATGAGCTAGCGGCCCGCCCGCCTGGACTCCTCGCAAATCCGCCCCTCGTTCCATGTGAAGACGAGCTGCGTCGCTGGGTCGAACGTTTTCTCGGCGAGCCTTCTCGATGGAAGGCAATGTCGCCGTCACACCGGGCTGCGTTCCTTGTCTGGATCTCCGACTCGACCGACTGGCGTGTCAAGAATGTCGGATTCCCGGAACTCATGCAGATGCACAACAAAATGAGTGTCGAGCTCGCTTTTCGCACCAGCAAGAAGTACGATCTGCAAGCCGCGTTGGACGACCCCGTCAACGGCGCCCAATGGGACTGGCCTCTGCGTCTCATTGCACGCTGGCACTGTGCGCAAGACGTGCACGCGCCCGTGCTGTTTCGCGTCAACAAGCAGTTTGAATACTGTTGGCGGCTGGCAATGAAGACAAATGAAATTGACCACAAAGCCGCTACCCTCGCCGTTTCCCGACGCAGTCTCATCGACCCCGATGGAGCAATACTAGGGTATCTCTCACCGGCCAAGCGCAAACAGGACAAGCACACACCCCCGGCTGTGTTGAACATGCACGTGCCAAGACGTCGAGAGCTGTGCAAGCATGCAGCCCTGATGCAAGGCTTTGAGGTCCGACGGGCCACCATGGACGGCGCTCCGTCAGACAACGAACGGCACGTGGGATACCTGGGGTCCGACGTTGTTTCCACAGCCGGTCTTTGAACACTGAACAGTAAAAACGGCCAGAGAGGTGCACGACACACTTGCGTGAATAGGGATGTATACAACTAAAAGTAACGCGCAAAGACCACACTGTGTTCATCCCTCCTTCCGACATTTTTCATGTGCGCCACCCTCTCTTCTCCGGCTGTAGCACCTATCCCCAAATGACCCTGCTTGGTGAATGCTCTTTGTGGTAACGAGCGTTTTTGACGGTTACGTTCCAAAAACAGCGCATCACTGTTTAGAACGCCATGCGAAGGGCCGCCTCGACGCCCTGATCACCAGCGCCGCCCGCGCCAAGGATGTGGTGGTTGGTGGCCGAGAGGCCGATGCGGCCGTTGGTGACGTTGGACGAGCCCTTTTGCACAAACGCCAGGAGCGGGTCGACAAACGGGGTTGCCGGAGCGTCACGGGACACCGAGCCGGCCGTTGAGCCGCCCGTCGGAGCCGCCTCGCGCGACGTCGCCAGTGAAAAGTCGTGCTTCTCCTTGACCAGACCCGCCTTGGCGAGCTCCTCGTTGGAGCGCTCCAGCGCAGTGGTGCGCTCGTTGACGAGGCCCTCGAGCTCGGTGATGCGCGCTGTCTTGGCCTCGACGTCCGCCTTGAGGGTGTCAATCTCCTTGTTGGCCTTGCCAAGGGCCTCCGCCGCACCCGACGCCTGCGAAAACTCCTCGCGCTCACGCTTGATCTTCGCCGAGTGGCACGTGATCATGCGGGCAAGCGGCATCGCGGATTCCAGGTTGGCCGCCTGGTGCAGATTGTCGCCAAAGCCGACCATCGACTCCATTTCGTGCTTGAACTCGGAACCGGCCTCAAGGCCCTCCTTGATCCAGGCCTGCACAGCCGGCTGCATCTCGGTGAGCTGGGCGCGCTGACGGGTCTCGTAGTTGGCAAACTTGGACTTGAGGGCCGCCTCCGACGCCGACTTGGCCTCGAGCTCGGCCTTCAGCTTGGCAACATAGTCGGCAGAGAAGGTCTCTGTCGCGGGAGCAGTGGTGGTGGTGGCAGCAGAGTCAGCCTCGGACATGGCACTTGTCGGTTGGTGATCTACTTGGGTGAGCGGGCTCAAGGACTTATCAACATAGCGGGTGGCGCGCGCACCTCGCTTCTTGGCGAAGTGGTGTGAGGTACCGACTGTCTTGCCATCGAAATCAGTGATGATACAACCGGGCCGCGCCGCCTTCTCGCATATGCTCAGCTCGTCGTGGGATCGCATCATAACGGCGCCGCCGCGAGCCATGTCCGTGTGCACACTCGTGCCCAAGCTCAGTTCGCGCATGCGTCCGCTCGCCACATGGCCGATGGCAGTGGGATCGCTGAGCACACCTTCCACGCGGAGCTCACCGCCGGGCCCTTCCCATGACGTCAGCACGTGGCCCACCTGGCCGCCCGCGACATCGTGTTCCACAAGCACCGGACGCCCCGGGAGCCCGTGCCGTCCGGCGCGCGAGGTGCCGATTTCTGCAGCACTCAAGTCGGCAATGTTGTTGCGCTTGCCGTCCCGACGGGGTGGCGGATGCGCAATCCCCTTGAACGTTTTCCCAGCCACCATCACAGCGCACGCACTACCTCGTCCTCTGTCTACACAAACCCTTTTATCAAGGTCGGTTAGCGCGCTCGCGTGTTGCGCTCCACGGCCGCGTCGTACGCTTCGATCTGGGCGATCATCCGCTTGAACCCTCGCTGCGTCTCGGACATCTCGCGGACCGGCGGTGCGGACATCGCACTGCCAGACGCTACCGACACACCAGTCTGCAATTGCGCTTCCAGGGCGGCCACGCGTGCCGCCAGTGCTGGGATACTCTGCAGCCCCTCGCTGGCCTGGCGTATGAACTGAACGATCTCGTCCGGGATGGCAGACTGCCTGTCCTGACGCTCGTAGAGTGCCTCCGTGCGCTTGGCCTCGGTCAGACGAAACTGCTCTCGCTGGACACCCTGCACCTTGATTTCGACTACGGTCATGCCGTCGAGGACAAAGGGTATCACCCACGGACACAAGACGTACCGCGTGATGCTGTCGTATCGTACTTCAGTGCCGCCCTGGTGCGTGAGGAGGTGCACGCAGCTGAGCGATCCATCCGCCTCCTTGGTCATCATCAAGAAGGCAAACCGCGGATCCATGCCCGAGATCATTTTGTCGCACAACTCATTGAACGTTTGCCCAACGAGCATGCGCTTGATTATAAGCGCGTCGGCGTCGCAAAACGCCGCCTCTGCCAACGCGGACACGGCGCCCACGTCCGACTGCGCATTGACAATTAGCTTGGAGTCGCAGGCGCGCAGCGTCGGTCCAATCAAGCGCATGAGCACCTTGTCGCGCCGGTACGACAGAGCCGGGCCCTCTTTGAGCAGCTCCTGGTCGACCTCGCGCAGCGTTACATCGTCGACAATCTTTTGCAAGTCTTCCTCCCCTTCGGCCTCTGCTTCTTCACCCTCGTCCTCCTCACCCTTGTCCTCTGGCTCCTCCTCCTCTGTCTCCACTCCGTAGTAGTCGTCGTCTTTGGCGTACTTGAGCACCGCCAACGCCAACGAGCCAATGACTGCATTCTTTGAGGTGTTGCTGCAATTGTTGTCTGGATGGTGGGCGTCGACGACTCCAGCGACAAAGGTAGTAAACAGCTCGACACTGTCTTCCTCACAGGTGGCGACAAAGTCTTTGAGTTGCATGCACCCTTCCTTTGGCAGCCGACGCGCGCGCAAGGCCTCCATCAACAAGCCTGCCTCCTCCTCGGTGTTGGCCGACCGCATGCGCAAAAAGGGCAGCACGCCTGGCCGGATGAGGCAGAGGCGGTGCTTCTTGTCGTGCATGTACGGCTGCATACGATCGTAGCCTTGCTTTCGCACCCACGCGCCAACCTCGCGCCTCAACTCTTTGGCTGCCCTGGCTTGGTCCCCCAGCCACTTGGCTTCAAATCCACTCGGCAACCCGACACCATTGTACAGGTCCGCCTCCATGGCTCCAAGGGGCGCGTTGTGCACGTAGACATGGATGCGTTTGGGTTGGCCTTCGGGCGCCTCCACGTATACGACGGCAGGCCGGGACATGCCTTTGCACACGTCAAACATCACGGCTCCCACGCAGCTGCCGTCGTGTTGCATGGTGTCAAACTCCGGGTCTGTGGTCGAGTACGCGGCGTCCGCCACCGGACTTTGCTTTCGACCGCAGTAGAGGATGTTGCTGGCGGGATACTTGGACGGGTGCAGCATGGCCGGTGGCGGCGCTTCCAAGACGACCTTGGCGCCAGTGCACGCGGCACGACGCACCGTCTCGAGCGCCGTCGCCGCATCACAGCTGAGCAACTTGTCCAGTACGGAGGGCACCGCAGCGCCTATTTCGGCCAACGCACTGACAAGGTTCATTTGAGGCGGGCGGAATGCGCTAGCTGTCACGTTGAAAGTGCCAACCCTTTATAGTTAGCGCACGTCGGCAATGGACGCGGTCTTCCTTTGGATCAACGAAACGGACCCGCTTGTTGCGGGCCAGCTCAGCCAAGCGCGCGCGGGCGTCTCTGTGCCAGACACGAGAGACGGCAGCCAAGAGATGCGCTACCGGTCCTTTGGTGAGCTGGAGTTGGCGGTAGCGTCAGTGCGGCGGTTTGCGGTTGGCGTGAACCGAATCTTTGTGATCACCTCTGGCGAACGACCAACCTTTGACCCATCCATCCGCGTCATCGCGCACCGATCGTTCATCCCCAGGTCAAGGCTCCCCACGTTCTCAACTCACTCCATACATGCCCATTTACACCGCCTCTATCGACGTGTCAGTAATCCATTCATGCTGTTCGACGACGACATCCTGCTGACGCGGCGCATAGATCTGAACAGACCAAAGGTGCAGTCGACCAACTACTTGGCACCCGAGGGCCGAGGATGGCCACTTCAACCGCTCAAGAACACGACGTTTGCGAGAGGCGTGCAAAACTCTGTGTTGGCCATCAACCGGCGGTTGGGCGCCAACCACCCCCGCCAGAACGTGCCGGCACACACGCCGCAGATCTGCTACTTTGAGACGCTCATTGCCACCGCGCGCATCTTCCGCAAGGAGACGCTGCACCACGAGTACCACCCGTTTCGCTCGCTGCACGAATGCAACATGCGCGTGCTCTGGAACGCGGTCGACCTCAAGATGAAACTTTGCACTGCGGAGGACGGCAACAAAGTGAGCACATTCCTGGAAATGGGCACACGTGGGGTGCAGCGCTTTTCAAGGGAGCTGTGTGCCGTACGAGATGCGCCCAAGCAGTACTTGACCATCAACGATGCCATCCTCGGGTCCAACGCAAGCACCCTCGATGGCTATGTCACTGCGCTGAATGCATTCTATCGGTGGTTGTGGGCTCTCTACAGCGTAAACAGCACTGAGGCTGGAGCCCGGCCGCACGGCGATGCGATGTGGTGCTACCGGCCGCCGCCGCCGCCTCCCGGTCCTCCGCGTCCTCCGCGTCCTCCGCCCCCGCCTTCGCGTCAGTTGCGCAAACGCTCGTGGTTTTGCAGACAATTGTCCCGCTTGTTAGCCTCGCTAGGGAGCAAGCGACGCAACATTTGTTAAAATTGCGAACTTGTGATGCTATGTCACCCTCTCAACAGCTGTGTCTGCTGACAATGGTTGGTCCGCTCGTAGAGCAGCGCTACGCTGGCCAGCTGGATACACATCGCCGGTACGCTCAGCGTCACAACTACTCGTTTCACATTGAGCGCATAGACGACAAAAACCGCAAGTTTGGCAAGCACGCAACCAACGACAAGCCGAGTGTGATACGAAGCTACATGCAGCGCACCACGTGCGCGTGGGTTTGCTGGTTTGACGCCGACGTGTACATTCTCAACTTTGACAGACCGCTGACCGAGTGGATTGAGGGCGGTCAGGAGCTCGTGCTCACCGACCATCACGAGATACCAAACGCGGGTGCCATGTTTGTGAAGCGTACGCCGCGCATGATGAACGAAATGTTGCCACTGTGGTCTGCGCTGACGGCAAAGGCGCTTTGGGCCTACAATGATAATGGGTCGTTGATGGAGGTGTTGCTACGATTTTTTGCGCGGCACTATGCACACAACTCCTGCCCAATGTGGCCGCGCCCCAAGATGGCACCGTGCTACTCAGAGCAGCTGCGGCGGGCGTTTGGGTCCATCAAACCGCATGGCATACGGGGTGACTGGGGCCTCAAGTTGGTCGCCCCGGCCGACGGCTTCAACAACCATGGCTGTCTATCCTACCCGCGCGAGCGACCGCTCGTCGAGTGTACGTCTCCCGAGGCGCTACCGATTGTGAAAAGCAGAAAGGAGAGGGGATGGCGTCTCGAGGACATGTACTCGTTGCCACAGACCCGGATAACCCATGGGCTACCGCCCATGTTTGGGCTACATGCAAAGCAACCCCTGCATGATCTCTTTGTCAAAACACCTTGGCCGCCCTCTCCTTGAGTTTTATTAAAAAGGGTTCGTGCACAATCATGTTGGCGATGACGTTGCCGCCCACGTGGTACTTGTCGTAGATCTTGCCCACCTCCTTGAGCGCCTTGGCGTAAAACGCGGGTCGGGACCTCCAGTTGTCGTGGGCGCCTGGCAACACCTTGTTGTTACTCATTGTCCTAGAGTCAGCCACCACCGATGCCACATACAAGAGTCCCAGATCGACGTTGAGCGTTCGGATGCGCCGCTGTTGCTGCGCGTGCAGCTCGGTGGCGCCGAGCGCTTTGAATTCGCGCTGCTCCTTTTTGATAGTCCGCAGGTGGCGGCTCGCGTGCTCGTTCCGCTTGCTCACAGCGCGCAAGGCTTCTGGCACACGCGCTCTGCCCGTTTTGCGACAGTCGTGGTCGGCTGTCATGATGGCGGACGGAAGCGCGTGACTGAGCTGCCACCTCCACTGTTCACAGCAGGACCATGTGCAAAACTCACCCTGCTCGTCTGTCACCGTTGGACCACCGGCAGCCAGGTCCCAGTAGCTGTTGTTGTCGACGGGACTGGTGGGCGACACAGGCACCTCGCTTTGCGACGCCGTCTCGTTGGCCGCGCCCGCGTAAAACAGTCGGCAACATTCACGGTTCCGACACCGTCTAAAGTGGCTGTCGGGTTTGACGCGGCGCAGACCTTGGCAGATGGCACGCATGCGGGCCACAAAGATGTGCACCCGCCCAGGCAACCCTGTAGGGAGGTCGGGCAGCGTGTGATCTCTGATGAGCCGTAGCAGAGGGTCAGTGTTGTTCTCCAGCGACTCCAAATTGCTGACCGTTTTGATGCGGTCGTGCACGACGTCGCGCAGTTTGAGCCGACGCAGGTCCTCGTCTCGCAGCTGCACTTGCGTATGCCCCGAAAAGAGCGATAGACCGGGTGGCAGCGCCTCCAAAAAGTGCCCCGACCTCGCGGCGCCCAAGCGCGTGCGCTCGTAAAACATGACCGCTGTGTACCGCGTGTCGCCCCGTGCGACCCTGCGCAAGTACTGGCAAGTCACCGGTAGCTTGTTCATCATGGCTGCGTTGTAGTTGCGATTCATATGGTTGTCAGTGTAGATTGGCATGGTGCAGTTCATCACAGTAAGCGCCTCGGTGCCATGGTCGATTGCGTCGCAAAGCATCTCGACAACGTGTTGGATGACGGCTTCAAAGCCACTGTGGATGAGGTCGGCATTCTTGCATCGCTCTCCTGTCAAAGTAGTGGCCATGTGTTTAGGCGGGCGCGGGTGCGATCGGAACGCCGACTCAGCCTTGTCGGCTAGCGCTAGCTTTCTGTACTCAACGCACCTTGGAAACGCCGACCCGCCCGCCTCTTATGTTGCAAACTCTTCCTCGCATCTCACGCCCCCATGGTGCCGTCGCCGTGGTCAACCAGGCTTTTGTTTCTCAGCCAACGCGCCCGCCGCGTGGTATGGTCTTGGATTACACGTTTGTCGACAGGCGCACACAACTCGTCCCAAAAGATACGGCCGCGGATCACCTGGGCGTCCTGTTGAAGGCATACCTCTCCACACGAACGGTCATGGCGGCGCAAGACGCCAGCGAGGTTTCGCTCATGTTGAACGCGGAGAATCAAGAGCTGGAGCACGCGGCGACCGGCAGGGAATCGTCCGACGGCAGTCTACCGCCGCGTGCGGTGGCGGTGACGTTGCTAGCCTACGGCAAAGAGACGGTCCACTGCAACGGCGCGCGCGCATACTTGGACGCGTTGGCGCACCTTGCGAGCACCCCATTGGCGCTCATGACCAACGATCCGACTCTGGGAGCCAGCCGCATCCGCATGACCATCCTTGCGGGAATCGACGCGATTTGGTTTGCTCGGCAGGTGCAAGGTCAGGCGCTCGACTCTGCTCCCCGACTTGAGGATGCGGCGGTGGACGTATGTGTGCGTTGGGTGGTTCTGGGCGACACGACAACCATTCGCACAGAGTTTCAAACAATGCAATGTGGTATTTCCACGGACAAGTCGTTGGAAGCCATGCAAAACTGCTTCCTGTCCATGAAGCTCTCCTACAATGCGCCGTTCACGGACGACATCACCACGGTGCACTCCAACGTACCGAAGGACGCTTGGGCCTCCTCGGTGCACAATGCGAGCCGTGCCTTTGTCGAGCTCATGGAGGGCAAACCGTGTGTCTTCAAGGGCGAGCTCCTGAAGCAGCACGAGCAAGAGATTAGCATCGAGTCCACGGATGTGTTTGTGCGCATCTGTCCTCGCATGATTCGCGACGAGCGTGGAGAATGGATTCAGCTCTCGGTGCACGATGCGAGAATCCGACCGGACGCATTCCACGCGTTCTTGGTCGGCAACGCCGCATACCTGCCACAGATTGTAGAATATTGCCGCAACCACGAGCTGCTCGGGCTGCCACAGCAGGACAACGAACACGCTTACATGTGTCTGCACACGTGCGGAGTCCAGGCCGGTGGATTCAACCTTGCCAACCGCGTCAGCCTGTACGCCACACACCCTCAGAATGGTGGCCGGGCGCCTGGCGTTCCGATTGCGCCCCCTGGCTCATGGATCTGGCGCATGGAACCCGCGGTCGTGGCAATCGAACACGTGCTCCGCGACTTTTACGTGCTGCCGTGCAGTCGCGACTCGGTAATGCCTGGCGATCGCAAGCTTGAGAAACCCTTCAACGACTTTTTCAACCGCGCCTACAAGTTGTACACCGATACGTTTGGCTTGCGCAGGCAGAGTTCTCTGGACGTGGAGGAATTTGAACGTATGCCCTTGTCGCTTCCTTCGCAACCCGTGGGCAGCGACCCAGCCATCGCCGCCGCGGAAAACTATGCGCTCACAGCATTCAACCTGGACGCGACCACGCGCCGCATCGCCGTGGGCGATGCGTACGCGGCCCTCAGAGCGCGCCAGGCGCCGCCTCAACTAACCAACCTCATGCTGGCTTCCTGCGTTCACTCTGGCATCAACACGTCAGTGCTGGATGCTATGGGCCAGGCGGCCGAGGTGCTGCAGAGCTTGCCCTTTGGAGGTCCCGCGCAAAAAGCCATGCACGACGAGATTGGACGTCTCAAGCGTGTGGCGGATGCCGCACTGGACATCAATGCAAAGGTGCCGCGAACCCTGTGCACCGCAACCGCCATCGAGGCGTGTCGCGTCAAGGCGCTGCTGTCGGCTGCCGGCCTGCGCAAGGGCGAGGACCTCCAGTTGCCCAATGGCAAGCTCACGACAGCCAACTATGCACAGCTAGTTCAGACCGTGAGTGCTTGCATCTGCAGAGTGCCAACCGACGAGGCTGCATTTAAGCAGGCCTGCTCGGCCGCCTCCAAATGCAACACTCTGCTGGAGAGTCTGTGCGCCGTGATTTGCGTGCTCCGTGCGTCGGGCCGCGCGTCCATAGGATCGGCCTTTGTCGTCGGTCAAGACGTGGCAAGCAATGGGTACGTGAGTTTCAACCGCGTGCTTCCCGGTGGCGGCTTTGAGCGCACCACGCCAGGACAGATTATTGACTCGCCCCTCAGCTCTGTGCTCTTGCTCAGAACCGGTGGGCAGGGCATGCGCGTCACCGCAACGGTGCGCGCCTAGACGCTAGCATGTTACGCATCGACTGGGACTATTGGAGGTGGCGAGGGTGTACACATGCCACCGACCGCACAGGCCTTTGTCTTCTTCGGCCAGCGGCGGAGCGCGAGGCGCAACTCTCGTGCGCGCGCAATCGCACAGCTATGCGAACTTGCGTGCACACTAGGGACACTTGGTTTTTTAGGGACCGTTGCGTACACAATTGGTAAGATTGTTTTTTAGGGATTTTGATCACTCGGTGCACTGCCGATCCCCGGTCCTAC
>Ga0310343_10000643_pt1 | contig 16897 bp, 12 predicted proteins | sample HC15DNA2025_MG_FD_203519 | JGI IMG/M metagenome (GOLD analysis project Ga0310343, IMG submission 203519) | Marine microbial communities from station ALOHA, North Pacific Subtropical Gyre - HC15-DNA-20-25_MG | ecosystem: Environmental > Aquatic > Marine > Oceanic | place: Pacific Ocean: North... | reverse complement strand
GATTATTTAAATTTGGCAATTCAGAATGTAAGGTTTTAACCTCTAAATCTAATATCGAAAGAAAGATAGGATTTATTAATATTAGACTTAATGGTACAAGAATTCTTTGGGTTTCTGATCCGAAAATTTTTAGTGTTTTCTTATATAAAATTTTACTTTTTTATTTCATTAGAAATATTTCGTTTTTTGTAACGACTCATTGCGAACTATACGATTCTAATGTCAAGCCAGTAGGAGTAAGTAATCAAATCTATTTTTCAAAAAATATTATTTTAAACAACAAAAATATTGCTTTGGGTAGTGAGTTATCTTTTATTTGATAAGTATTGAATTAAATATATAATATTTCTTTATTTTTATAAATTATGAAATGTATAGACTTAACAACAATTCTTTTTTAAAATCTTAGAAATATCTATAGGAATGTTAATAAGAAAGTTTACTGTAAATAGGAAATTATTGAATTTTATTTTTAATCAACCTCGGTTAGTAAAAACCTTCATAGCTTTCTTTATTGATCTGCTATGTTGTATCTTTTCAGTTTGGATTTCCTACTATTTAAGACTTGGAAATTTTGTTTCTTTATCGGAAAATGTTTTAAATGCTCTTTATTATTCAATAATTATATCTTTCCCAATATTTATTCTGTTTAATCTTTATAAGTCTATTTTTAGATATTCAGGTTTAAGTACAATTTTTCAAGTATCAAAAGCAATTTCATTTTATGCAATGATTTATGCTTTTTTGATAGTTTTTATTGGTGTTGAGGGAATACCAAGAACAATAGGCTTAATACAACCAATTATATTTTGGATATTAATAATTGCTTGGAGAATATTCTCAAGAAAAATAATTTCTATATTATTAGAAAATAATAAAACCGATAAATCTTCTAACGCTCTAATATATGGAGCAGGTAAGGCAGGAATACAGTTAGTAAGAGCTATGCAAGAAAGTAGAGATATTTTAATTAAAGGTTTTTTAGATGATAATATAAACCAACAGGGATGCATTATTGAAGGCAAACAGATATATGCACCAAAGGTTTTAGATAAATTAATTAAAGAAAAAAATATAAGTCTTATTTTACTAGCTTTACCATCTATTTCTATAACTAAGAGAAGTAGGATAATTAAGAATCTTTTAAAATTTAAAGTAGCAGTAAGAACTATTCCTGGTATAGATGATTTAGCAAAAGGGAATAGCTTAATTACAGATTTTGCAGAATTAAATATTGATGATTTGATTGGCAGAATTCAAGTTGAACCTTATGAACAACTAATGAAAAGAAATATTTCTGGAAAAACAATTATGGTTACTGGTGCTGGAGGATCTATTGGTAGTGAATTATGTAGACAAATCATAAGATATGGTCCAAGAAGAATCTTGCTTATTGAACTTAGCGAATACGCCCTATATTTAATTCACTCAGAGTTAGAGAATCTAAATAATGAATTAATTGAGGTAATACCATTAATTGCCTCTGTTCAAGATTCACGAAGAATGAGTGACATACTATCAATTTGGCATCCTGAAACAATTTATCATGCTGCAGCTTATAAGCATGTCCCAATCGTTGAACATAATCTTGCAGAAGGATTAAAAAACAATCTTTTTGGTACCTTTGATTTTGCAAAAATTTCTTTGAAATATAATGTATCTAATTTTGTATTCGTCTCAACAGACAAAGCAGTAAGGCCAACTAATATTATGGGTGCCACTAAAAGACTCGCTGAACTTTCTCTACAGGCACTAAATGATAATGTATGTACAAATAAAAATAATAAAACCAAGTTTTCAATTGTTAGATTTGGTAATGTTTTAGATTCATCAGGCTCCGTCATCCCAAAATTTAGAGATCAAATAAAGAATGGTGGACCAATTACTTTAACTCATAAAGACATAACAAGATATTTTATGACCATAACTGAGGCTTCTCAATTAGTTATTCAGGCTGGTGCTATGGCTAAAGGAGGAGAGGTATTTGTACTAGATATGGGAGAACCTATTAAAATATATGATTTAGCCAAAAGAATGATTGAATTATCAGGAAAGTCTTTAGTTAGCAAAAAAAATATACAGGGAAATATTGAAATTCAAATTACTGGATTAAGGCCTGGAGAAAAGTTATATGAGGAACTTCTTTTGTCTGATAACCCTATTAAAACCGAACATCCACAAATATTTAGATCTCAAGAACCTTTTATTAAATTTCAAAAATTAATTGAGGAGCTTGATAATTTAAATGCATTAATTAATGAGAACGATTTAGATAATATTGTTTTGAAGTTAAGAAGCTTAGTAGCGGATTATTATCCAAATTCAGATATAGTTGATTATACATATATGAAGAAACCATTAATATAATTTGTCTTGATAGATATAGTTAGATTGAATTTATTAAAGAAAATTTTGAATAATAAAATTTATTTTAGATTTTATGACGTTTTTCTTTCTATTTTGATACTTATAATTTTCAGTCCCATAATGATTATTACATTTTTCTTATGTTATTTAGAAAGTAAGAAACCAATTTTTGTACAAAAAAGAGTTGGTAAAAAGCTTAAACCTTTTTATTTGTATAAATTTAGAACATTAAAACTTGATACTCCATCTTTATCAACTCATTTAATAAATATAGATTCAGTTACTAAATTTGGTAAATTTATAAGATCTCTTAAGATTGATGAATTACCTCAATTAGTAAATGTTATAAAAGGTGAAATGAGTTTAGTGGGTCCTAGACCATGCCTTTATAATCAAAAAAAATTGATTTATGAACGCAAAAAGAATAATGTATTTTCAGTAAAACCAGGTATTACTGGTTTAGCACAAATAAAAGGCGTTGATATGTCTAAGCCAGAGTATCTTTCAATTTTAGATAAACAGATGGTTTCAAATCTAAATTCAAGAAAGTATTTCACATATTTGCTTTTGACGCTGTTCGGTAAAGGGATAGGAGATAGGCTGAATTTATCTAAATAATTTTTTAAAATAATCATTTCCTTCTTATTTTTTAAAATTTCTAATTAATAAATTTGAACTAAAATAATCCTCTGGTTTTTTATCTTGATTTTTGAGATATTTATCTTTAAAAGGAATGAATAAGTATTATATAAATATGGACGATTACTAATAATAATTAGATTTATTGATATAAAGTTATTTTACGGGGCCATAGCTCAGCTGGTAGAGCACCTGCATGGCATGCAGGGGGTCAGCGGTTCGAGTCCGCTTGGCTCCATCGGGAATTTAGCTAGTTAAAAAAATAGTCTGAATGATTTTGTTTTTAAAAGGTTTTTATAATAGTTCTCGCATCTAAAGTCTATTTAATTATTTTTTGAATAAAAAGTATTATTTAAAGGATTCCTCAAATTAAAACTATAAATTGTTTTCGATCCCATTGATAAAGGGGATTCAACAAGAAAACCCCTTTTATCACTCATCTTGTTATATTCTAAAATTGCCTTTTGTTCTCCTAAATCGGGATGATTGCCAGTAGCCCAAATATCATCAAATATGTATATTGCCATTGGAAGTGCAATTTTATCTAACCATCCCAATACCTCAATAGTGCTACTATATAAATCAACATCAATATGAACGATAGATGGCGGGTTATCTATCATTTGTTGTTGCAACTCAGAGGTTAATGAATCCTTGTAGAAACCTTTAATGTAATCAAAACGGATTCCATGTGAGGAAACATTTTTAATTACTTCTTTTAGTGTTCCGCAAAATGCTTTTTCTCTCCATACTGGATCATTATGATCTAGATTATTTTTTGGAAGCCCTTGGAAAGAATCAAAAGAAAATATTTTTTGCTTTTTTAATTCAGGATTAAATATTGATAAGAACCTTTTAATTAATCCAAAAAGTATAAGAGAATCACCTTTAAATGATCCAAATTCATAAAAATGTCCAAGTTTTCGTGGACGAAGCTTTCTTCTGTATAGTTCTAATTGTATATTTAATGCCATTCTAAAAGACCATGATTTATTAATAGCAAAAATTGGCCTGTTAAAAAAAATTGTGGGGTATGGGAACCAAAAGTTTGGGGAACAAACAGTTTTAACTATTTTTGGAAAAGATTTTATTTTTTTTAATATCAAAGTAAAATTTATATTTAAAATACTCTATAATAGGCCTGCAAAATATACAATAAGTTCTAAAAATCTAATCAATTTTTTAGGTATTATTTATGATTGTAAAAAAGCATAAATGGGTAATGGATCCATTTCCATATTGCGTAATAGATAATTTTTTACCCAATGAAAAATTTAATAAATTAACTAATGAACTAGAAATTACAACTAAAATAGTACAAAAAGTGTTTAATACTTCTCTAGAAAATAAATTAATTTTTAAAGATACTGATATGAAAAAAAACGTTAAAGAATTAGTCTATAAAATGGGATCTTCAGAAATAAAAAATGTAATATCTGAAATAATAGATAATAAGAATATTTTAAGTATGAGGGATGTTGAGGATTATGGAGGTTATTCGCCCTACCACATAACTGAAAATGAAGGTTTTTTAGGATCTCATGTAGATCACTCTTCAATTAAAGAAGGTGAATTTTGCCACATTGCTAATACAATATTTTATGCAAGTAATAAGTGGGAAAAAGAATGGGGTGGACATACAATATTGTTTTCTAGAAATGGCCTTTCACAAGAAGTTAAAATTGAGCCAATACCAAATAGATTAATATTTTTTATTCATACCGCAAATTCATTTCATGGGGTATCAAGATATAATTCTGATTTAAATATCCAAAGAAGAACCTTTTATCATGACTATTATGTTAGTAAAGATGAAATAAAAGAAGTAATGGAAAAGGTTAATTTAGACAGAAAACGAAATTTGAAATACTCCATACATGGGACCACTTTTGTTCCCTTTATACCATTTGGAGTAAAATATATAAAATTTAAAAAATTATTTAATCTTAAAAACTTTAAATATTTACCAACATACTTTCTTTATTATCTTAATAGAAAAACCAATTCTAAGTATTTAAACTTAAGATCAGTTTTATCTTTAAAAAATATTTTATTTTTGTTAAATCCAATTAAAAGGAAATAAAAAGTATTATTTTATTTCAAAAAAAATTTATAAATTTATAGACAAAACATCACTTTTTTTTTGCAATAGGCCACGTTAAAAATCTGTCATAGAATCTCTAATTATCATTATTTGCCATGCTTTTTGCTACTACAAAGCATGTTGTCCATTAATTTATAAAAATGATTTAATTTCTGCTTAAAAATTAATAATTCACAGAATTTTAATATAATTAAACCTTTTATGGCTATTGTTTATTATCCTGCACAAGTAGAATATTTTTTTGCTATTTAAAGAAAATATTATCCATCTTGGATACGAGATTAAATTCAAATTGTGGTCTCATTATTTACCAAATAAATTATTATGACTCAGGTACATTTGTAGTTTTCCTAAAATACTTTTTTCTGAGTTTGAAGAATTAGAGAGTTATTAGGGTATATATCTCATCAACTACTTAAAAACAAAAATGTTGATGTAGGTACTCGAGAAGATTGGGAATTCGCTGAAGTGCTTTATAAATTTAGAAATTTAAAAGCTAATTTTCAGGATTAGATTGTAAAAGTTATATCCTCATATTCTTACAAAATAAAATAAAAAAAAATATTTCATATCTAAAATTTGTAATCATAATAGACTAATAAAAAAATTACATGATAAAACTTTCTATTTTAGTGCCTGCTTTTAATGAAGAGGATACAATAATCGAAATTTTAGAAAAAGTTTCTAAGGTAGAAATTGAAGGTGTAAAAAAAGAAATTATTGTAATAGATGACTGTTCTTTGGATAATACTTTATCATTGTTAGAAAAAAATAAAAATCTTTATGATTTACTTATTAGGATGAAACAAAATAGTGGTAAAGGCGCTGCTATAAAGGAAGGTCTCAAAGTGGCAACTGGAAATTATATCCTTTTTCAAGATGCAGATCTTGAATATGATCCTCTTGATTATAAAAAACTAATTGAACCAGTTTTACGTTTTAATGCAGATTTGGTAATTGGAAGTAGACTCCTTTCTTCACAACTCACTCGAGTTTATTACTTTTGGCATAAAGTTGGAAATAAATTTTTGACATTCCTATTTAATGTTTTAAACAATACAACTTTTACTGATATTTATAGTTGTTATGTAATTTTCAAAGCTAATTTAATTGATGCTGATAATTTGTCTACTAGTGGTTGGGAGCAACAAGCTGAAATACTATCTAAAGTTGTAGCTAATAGTAAATCTTTTTATGAGGTGCCTGTAAATTATTATGGAAGAACATATGAAGAAGGCAAAAAAATAAGACCTTATGATGCTATATCTGTAATATTTACGATAATATCAAAGAGAATTTTTCACTAATTTCACCTCTATGAATTCCAATATCGATCCTCTTACTGATGAAGAAATGAAAAATTGGCCTATCAATCCCTTAGTTGATATGGAAAAACCTTTTGTCGATGTAAGAGGGTCTATTCAACCTTTGGTTGATTCCTTGATGAAAAGTGCCGTAATGATAGAATCTAAAGCAGGCTCACTAAGGGCTAATCATTACCATAAAACTGATTGGCATTACTGTTATGTAATTTCGGGAAAGATAGAATATTACTATAAAAATTTAAACTCTAATGTAAAACCAGAATTAATAGTTGTTGAAAAAGGACATATGATTTTCACTCCTCCATTGGTAGAACATTGTATGAAATTTCCAGTTGATACTTTATTTTTAACGCTTTCTAGAAATCCACGAGATCAAGAGACTTATGAATCGGATGTAGTTAGAGTAAATTTGATTGATGCAAGCGATTCAATTTCTTGGAAACCTGATAATGAATAAAACTAATAAAAATTTACTATGCAGATTATGCAGTTCCTCGCAACTCATATCTGTACTCGAACTTGCTTCTACACCCCCAGCCAATGCATTTATATCAAAAGAATATTTAGAATTTTCACAAAAAAAATATCCTTTAGAATTATTTTTTTGCGAGAAATGTTCTCATCTCCAGCTTACTGAAGTAATAAACCCAAATGAACTTTTTGATCATTATGTATATGTTTCGGGTACATCCCCTGTTTTTGTAGAGCACTTTGCCTCTTATGCAAATTCAGTTGTAGAAACCTATAAGCCATCTACAAAAAATTATATTTTAGATATTGGTTCAAATGATGGAACATTGCTAAAATTTTTCAAAAGACTTGGATATAGAACCATTGGGGTGGACCCAGCCATAGAAATCTCAAAAAAAGCACAGGAGGACGGAATTGAAACTATTAACGAATTTTTTAACTGGGAAACTTCTGAAAAGATAAAGAGTAAATATTCATTAGCTTCCTTGATTACAGCAAATAATGTTTTCGCCCATTGTGATGATTTAATAGGTTTTACTAAAGCCGTTTCAAATTTATTAACTAATGATGGTTTATTTGTTTTTGAAGTATCCTATCTTTTAGACGTTTATCAAAAAACCTTATTTGATACTATTTATCACGAGCATCTTTCTTATCACTCTGTACTGCCATTAATTAAATTCTTCTATTCAAATAATATGGAGTTAATTGATGTTTGTAGAGTTGATACTCATGGGGGGTCTATAAGATGTGTAGTCAAAAAAAAGGAAAACAAAAGACAAATTAATAAATCTGTTCAAAAACTTATAGATTTAGAAAATTCATTTTTATTAAATGATAAAAATACATTCATAAATTTTGCAAAAAAAATAAAAGATCGAAAAAAAGAACTTATAACCTTAATCAATAAAATAAAATCTAGTAATAAGTCTATTGCAGGATTTGGAGCTCCAGCTAAGGCGACAACTTTAATGTATGAATTTGAACTTGAGAGTGATGTTTTAGATTTTATAGTTGATGATAGTCCTCTAAAACAAGGGCTTTTTAGCCCTGGTTTACATATTCCAATTCTTCCTTCATCGGCAATCAATAAATTAAAACCTGACTACTTGCTAATTCTTGCTTGGAATTTTGCAGACTCTATTATCGAGAAGAACAAAAAATTTACTGAATCAGGCGGTAAATTTATTATTCCCTTACCAGACTTACAAGTAATTTAAATGAGTGAATTTTTACTATTTAATGATATTCAACAGATTGTTGATAATCTTTCAGATGTGGCACAAGATTTTTCTGGTAAAACTGTTTTATTAACTGGAGGAAGAGGTTTTCTTGGCAGATATTTTATGGAAATTTTTAATTTGTTAAATGAAAAAATTTTAAAAAAAAATGTTGAAGTAATTGTTTTAGATAATTTAATTACTTCTGGTAAAGAAGGTGCTGAGATCCCTTTTTTCGAAAATATTGAATTTATTAATCATAATGTTATTGAAAAATTTATATCTAGAAAAAAAATAGACTATATTATACATGCGGCAGGTATCGCGAGTCCTTATTATTATCGAGCCTATCCACTTGAGACTTTGGAGGTTGCTATACATGGAACACAAAATATGCTCGAATTAGCAGAAGCTAATTCTGCTAAATTAACATTCTTTTCATCTTCGGAGATCTATGGAGACCCTGACCCCGATAACGTCCCAACCAAAGAAAGTTATCGTGGGAATGTCTCCTGTAATGGTCCAAGAGCATGTTATGACGAGAGTAAAAGAGTTGGGGAAACTTTATGCAATATATATCATAATCTCAAAGGAGTTCATACAAATACCATACGTCCTTTTAATGTTTTTGGCCCAGGAATGCAAGAAACAGACTATAGAGTATTACCAAATTTTACCAGCAGAATAAAGGGTAACATCCCCCTTCAGATTTATGGTACAGGGAAGCAAACAAGAACATTTTGCTATATTACAGATGCTATGGAAGGTTTTTTTCGAGTAATCTTAAATGGTGTTCCCGGTGAAGCATATAATATTGGTAATCCAAATCCTGAGATTTCAGTCATTGATCTTATTAAAAAAATTGAAATTCTTTTAGGTAAGAAAATTAAATATAACAAAGTGAACTATCCAGATAGTTATCCTGCTGATGAACCGAATAGAAGATGTCCAGATATTAAGAAAGCTAAAATCCAGATAAAATATATACCTAAAATTGATATAGATGAGGGTTTAAGAAGATTTATTCAATGGTCAGATAAAGTATATACAGGCATACAATAAATGTCGAAAGTATTAAACTTAGGACTTATAGGTGCAGGTAAATGGGGTTCAAACTATATCGAAACAATTAAAAATATTCATGGTATTAATTTAAAAAGTATTGCTTGCAAATCTTTAAAAAACAAGAAAAACCTTCTTAAACAATATGAGATGACAGATGATTGGCATAAGCTTACTTTGTCATCAATGCTCGATGGAATAGTAATTGCTTCACCAGCTAGTACACACTTTGAAATTGCTTCAGAATGTATTAAAAATAGGCTACCAATAATAATAGAAAAACCAATTACTTTAAATTTTAGAGAGGCAAAATTATTAAAAGACTTAGCTATTAAAAATAGGGTTATTGTAAAGGTTAACCATGTTTATCTTTATCATCCGCTATATAGAGAGTTAAAAAAAAATATATCAAAAAAAGTTAATTTAAGATCAATTCATACTATTGCAGGAAATTACGGACCTTTTAGAAAAGATGTTTCGGCACTTTGGGACTGGGGACCCCATGATTTGTCGATGTGTCTAGATATTATTAAAGAATATCCTACTAAGGTCGAGGCTGAATTTACTGAGAATTATTCTGAAGGGGGAGTAAGTAAGTCAAATATAAGAGTTATTCTTAGTTTTAAAGATAATAAGTATGCAGAGATAAATATAGGTAATTTAATGAATACAAAAAAAAGAGTTTTAAAATTATATTTTGATGATTTTTTATATATTTTTGATCCCATAAATAATAAAAGTATTCAACTTGAAAGTCTTCAAAAACAAAATTCATATAATCCTATAAAAAATATTAATGCGGACTTTTCAAAAATGCCATTAGAAATTTTAATTAACGAATTTGCTTATGACATTGTAAATAGTAATTTTAGTATGAGTGACTTGAAAATATCCTTAGAAGTTGTTAATATTCTTGAGAAAATTGAAGAAATTTTAAGAAAATAATTTTTTTAAGTAGCTTATATTTAAAACTATTTATTTATTTTTTTAAGTACTTAATTTTTATGAAAAAATCCCTATTATTGAATTTTAAAAATTATATTAATATAAGCTTATTTAAAACTCTAAAAACATTCCAATAAATAATTTCCCATAATTTTTATGTTTGATAACAAAATAAAAAATATTTGTTGTATTGGTGCTGGATATGTTGGAGGTCCAACAATGGCTGTTTTTGCTAATCATTGCCCTTATATAAAAATAACAGTAACTGATATAAATGAGTCAAGGATAAATGCATGGAAAGATTCTGATACTTCTAATCTACCAATTTATGAACCGGGTTTAGATACCTTGATTTCTCTATACAGAAATAAAAATCTTTTTTTTACAACCAATATTAAGGAATCTATTTCGAACGCAGATTTGATTTTTTTATCAGTTAATACCCCTACAAAAACAAAAGGGATTGGAGCAGGAAAAGCTAGTGACTTAAAGTGGATAGAGGCCTCAGCTAGGCAAATAGCTAAATTTTCAAAAGGTCATACTATAGTAGTTGAGAAAAGTACCCTACCTGTAAGAACAGCAAAAACAATTGAAAATATACTTTCTGAATCTCAAGAAATAGATAATAACGAAGAAAAAAAAACATTTTCCGTTTTATCTAATCCTGAATTTCTTTCCGAAGGAAATGCAATAAATGATCTTGAGAAGCCTGATCGAGTTCTGATAGGTGGCGAAGATAAATATGCGATGAATTCTTTAGTTGATTTATATTTGAATTGGGTGCCTAAAGAAAAAATAATTCTTACTAATATTTGGAGTTCTGAATTATCAAAGTTAACTGCTAATGCATTTTTAGCTCAGAGAATATCTTCCATAAATGCAATTTCTGCACTTTGTGAAGCTACAGGAGCAGATATCAAGCAGGTTTCTAAAGCTATTGGAATGGATAGTAGGATTGGCAATAAATTTTTATTCCCTGGTCCTGGTTTTGGAGGAAGCTGTTTTCAAAAAGATATACTAAACCTAGTTTATTTATGTGAATATTATAATTTGCATGAAGTTGCAGCATATTGGGAGGAAGTAGTTAATATCAATAATTGGCAGAAAGATAGGATTTTTAAATTAATTGTTTTAAAACTCTTTGGTACAGTATTTGGAAAAAAATTAGCAATTTTTGGTTTCTCCTTTAAAGCAAATACAAACGATACAAGAAATTCTGCAAGTATTAAAATTTGCAGAAATTTAATTGACGAAGGAGCTATTCTTTCAATTTATGATCCAAAAGTTGATAACAATCAAATTGAAAAGGATTTAAATCTTTCTATAAATGAAACAAGTTCAAGGGAAAAAATGCTTTGGTCTAGAGCTAATTCTATACAAAGTGCAGTTGAAGATTGTCACGCTGTTATTATACTTACAGAGTGGGAAGAGTTTAAAAATATCTCATGGACTAAACTTATAAAAAAGATGAAAAGACCTGCATGGATTTTTGATACTCGATCAGTGGTTGATGTTTTAAAAGCAGAACAAGCAGGATTTAATATTTGGCAAATTGGTAATTATACGAGTTAGCAAAGTGGTTATTGATCAAATTAAATTGATAAAAAAAACTAATAAAAAAAAACTTTATTTATTTTTTATGGATTTTTAAACGTAATTCTAACTAATATAATCTTACAGATTTTATTATTCTTTTTACCTACTATTATTGCCACATTAGTAAGTCAAATATTTAATTTATCTTTTGGATTTTATTTTTATGGTAAAAAAGTTTTCAGAAGCAATAGATTAAATTTCCCAAAATTTATTAAATATCTTATTCTAAATATTTTTTTATGGAACCTAAATTGGATAATGATTAACTATATAAGCTCTTATCAAATATCAAAAAATATCTCATCAATGTTAATTATATTTCCACTAGCATTTATTTCATATATATCTCAAAAATTATTAATCTTCAAAAAATAAATTCTTAACAGGAATCTTTTTTTATTTTTTGTGTTGAATCAATTGTAAAACATAATGATTTAAACTCATTCTTTGCTGGTTTCTTTGAATCATTTTCTAAAATAAGACCTTTGTTTATAAAGTATCCATAAACTGGAGGCGCTTTTAAAAAAAGAAATTTTTCATTATTCTCTTTCTCAATTATTGACCAATTTTTTTCGAATTCAATAGAAGGTATTGCTGATTCTAATCCTAAAATTTTATTCTGCATTTCAAGATAGTCCCTTGTTAATGCTGTTCTATTAAAGTTACCAAAATCTAAAAGGCTTTTTACAGGTAAGTCATACATATTTGAGAGACTCCAAAAAGTGAAAAAATAAATGGTAATTATTCCATATGAATAGATAAATCTTACTAATTTACCCCTAAAACTGTTAAATGAAAACTTATTAAAGTAGTTTGGATTTGATAAAAATATTATGACTAATGATAATGAGCTTGCTATCGCAGTTCTTGAATAAGGTATCGACAAAGTCCATAAAAAAATTAATAATGTAGAAAAAATCAAAAAATATTTTTGATCTTTTTTAAACGAATTTAAATTAAAATATGGCAATAAAGAAAAAGGTGAAAAAGAAAGAATTGAAACTAATATATATGTTGGTCCAAAATAATCAAGTGGTCTCAAAAGAAAAATAAAAAAGTTTTTCTCATCTATTAATTTTGTTAAAATGTAGCGAATTGGTTCTAAACCTAGGGATGTGTAAATAAAAGTTGATATTGGTTTAATAACTAAAGGGATATTTTTTAATGCTAAAGTCTCTTTTATTTCATGATAGTCCATCGTTGAAAAAGCATCAGGGAATATATTTGCAATTATGCTTGGTGGTGATAAATAAAAGAATGGATTTGAATAGTATTTAATATTAAAAATACATATTAAAAAAGACGAAAAAATAATAAATAATGAAAAAATTAAATTCTTTGAGTTTGTTATGCAAGAGTATTTTTTTAAATTTATTTTTGATAAATTAACTGGGAATTTAAATGCAAAAAAGCAAAATAAAATTAAAGCTGATAGAAAAAACATTAGTGACGATAATCTTATGCTTACACTTAATACCCCTATTAATAGTGATAAAAATAAAAAGCTTAATTTTAAAAAATTATCCCTAGTAATTAATGATAAATATATAATATAAATTCCAGTAAATTCAAAAAGACAAACATACCCATCATGTTTACCTGATATGAAAACACTCCATACGTCAGGTAAAGTAAGGATTAGGCTCACAAGAAGCAAAGATCTATTGAAATTAAAAGGTCCTAAGCAGGAAGCCATTTCAAGACTACTAAAAACAAACAATATTAAAGCAACAACTCTAGCCGATCTGACTAAAAACCAATTATCGGTTATTTGAATAAAAAAAGCATCAAAGAAAGAAGCTAGGGAATCAGTTCTGAAACCCTCACCCATTTTATAAAAATCATTAATTGATAGATTATCTAACCTAGAAATTTGTAATGAGTCGCCGAAATATTGTCCTATTGCATCAGTATGGGTTGCTGGAAAAATTAAACGAATTACTAAGCATAATATTTGTATAATGATTATAAAAAAAAGGGAAAAAGCAAAAGGATTTTTATTAATTGAGGGCACTCTAAATTTTTTAAATTTAGAAAATGCAAAAAATAATTCTTTGCAAAATTTCTTTATTTTCGAATAACTTAAAATTACTATCAAAAAAGGGAATATCATTAATAATGTATTAAATGAAATACTAAACCCAAACAAATGAAGAATTATGTTTAATAATCCAATTAACGAAAAAGCAAAAATGAATCCTAAAGATAACAATAAAAAAAATTTTTGATTTTTAAAATTATTTTTATTAAATTTATAAATTTGATCATTTATGGAACTACTTATGGCTATCCAAATAGAACAAAAAATAAAAATTCCAGAAAAAATCGCCATATTTTTTCAATTTAATCATTCAAAATATAAACTTTTTAACTCTAACACCTTCCTATTTTAATTTTATTAATCTATTAAATTCTTAATCTTTTTCATTGTGTTCTTGAATACTTACAACTCTTTTTGTAATTCTTTAAGAAGAGTATTTTGGTGATAATTAAATTAATTGTTGCCTTTGATTATAACCAGAATTAAATCCTAGATAATTTACAATTTAAAGTACATTTTTTACATTTATTTATTTAGATCTCGTTTTCAGTACTAATAAAAAATTTTTTTTATTATTTAGAAACTGAATTTAATTTATATAGGATAATATTTTTGGATTCATATAATTTATTTTGTTCTGAATTTAACCAATTAAAAATATCGATATTTTTTTTTAATTGTTTTATTGTATTACCATAAGAACTATTTAAAAAGAAAATATACTTTGCCCCTGAATTAATTCGTTCTTTTAAATCTGAAATATTTTCTGATTCAAGATTAAATTGCCTACTATAACTATCTGAATAGTAAGTATATAGAGCTGTATATGCCATGCCTTTATGTGAATAAAGTATATATTCTGAAGGAATATCTTTTTTGATAATTACTTTTTCATCAAGAACATTTTTAAATTCATCTAAATTTGCAATTCTTAAATTTTCGTTGCTACCATAAACATAAATTGCAATTGATGAAATTAGGTTTATTAAAACTAAAGAATATATAAACAAATCTTTATATGGGAAAAATGCCTTAATGTTTTGTATTCCTAAACCGGTAAAGAACAAAAGGCTAGGTATAAAAATAATTTGATAATAAGGATGTCCCAAATTACTTCCGGGTAATAAAAATAAAAATAATAAGTTTCCAAAAATCCAGTTTAAATGAAATTTAATTAGGGGATCTTTTGATTTGAAATTAATTATCAGAGCATAGATGGAAAGTATAAAAGTTATAGGATTTAAATGCTGTATTAAGAAATTAATTATTATCTTTAAGTAGAAATTAAAATTAAACCAATATTCAATTAAAGAACCTCTAATTAAAACGCTATTCCAATTCCATCCACTGCCAATGCTATTAGAATTATCTATAATCGTCCCATAATACATCCATAGTAAAAAAGGTAAAGAACTTATTAAAAAGGGAATAGATTTTCTGATAATAAATTTGAATTTAAATTCTTTTAAGTAATCTAAAAATATAGGAAAAAAGATTACTCCAGCTTGAGGTTTTAAGAGTGGTGTTATTGCTAAAAAAATAAACATTAATTTTTCATTCATATTATTATATTTAATTTTATTTTTTATAAAAAAATAATATGTTAATAAATAAAAAAACACCATACTAGTTTCTGGCATAAAAGCATGCGCCAAATAAAGTATATTAGGAGAAGAGATAAATAATATAGATATAATGATTGATAAATTACCTTTGAATATTAGCCTTTGAATTTTTAAAAATAGAATTCCATTTAATATATAAAATAGAAGATTAATTAATCTGCCATTGATTTCAGATATTGGAGAAAATTTATAAGTTAAAGCTGTCAGAAAATGAACAAAAGGAAATTCAAGAATAATATCACCTTTTTGTGGTGCAAATATTGAAAGTCTTGTTGGAAATATATTGAAATTATCGTAGAAAATATTCTTTGTTAATATAGCTGTCTGAGATTGCCTTAAGTTATAACCATCAGTATATGAATTGGATACAGTTATTAAAAGAATAGCGATATTAAAAAATAAAATAAAATAGAACAAACTGTCATTAGAAATTTTATTAGAAATTTTATTCATCTTTTAAAATGAAAAAGCAATCCATTTATACAATAAAATTATAAATTTCATAACCAATTATAAATTTCATTGAAATAAAAGGAAATAGATATTTCTCTAATACATTTTTTTATTCTGCGGTAATTTATAAATTCTTTAATTAAGTTTTTACGATATCAATTTTTAATTGATTCATAGGCTATTTTTTTACCATATTCAATACTTTCACTAATTCCCCTATCTTCAGGATAGTATGCCGTTGTATCAACTATATATACGCCTTTAAAAGGATTCATTGAGGGTAGATTTTTTAAATGCCCGATTTCACAAATTGGCTGAGCATATTTGTATCTATTGCAATATGAATTTATGAGGTCGTTATCTTCAAGGTTTTTATTAATTTGCTTTAAACAATACCAAGCATCAGAAATAAAATCTTTATTTTCTCGATTATAATCCGGATTTGTTGACGGCATATAAAAAGGAATATAAATTACATTACCTCTTAATGGTCTTAAATTACTCATCTCAATTACTCCAGGTATCTTAAAACGATCATCATTTATATTTATCCAGAAATTATTAGATAATTTTTTTTTAAGATGAAGAATTACACATACACAAGCAATAGACTTGCAATTAGAGTATTTATTGTAAATAGGATATTTAACTCCTCCATTTTTTAGAATACTTCCTAATAGCGGTAAAGGAATAGTACTTATTATTAGATCATATTTTTTTGTTTGATTTGAAAAATTTATTTCACCTCCGCCATTGAAATTTGGCTTTATAGAAATAACTTTTGATGAGAGATAAATTTTTCCTCCTAAAGATTTTATTCTATTTGAAATACATTTTATAAACTCATCTGAACCTCCCTTTAAATATCCTAAATTCTCTTTTAGTAAATTTCTTGATTTACCTAAACGTTTTATTCTGCTCCATATCCATGCAGCCGATATCCTATCTGAATAATTAAAGAATTTATAAATAAATAATTTATTCCATAATATTTTATAACCATCTTTACCTAACCATTTTTTTAGCCAACTTGTCGCCGTTAAATTATC
>Ga0310343_10000642_pt1 | contig 16912 bp, 14 predicted proteins | sample HC15DNA2025_MG_FD_203519 | JGI IMG/M metagenome (GOLD analysis project Ga0310343, IMG submission 203519) | Marine microbial communities from station ALOHA, North Pacific Subtropical Gyre - HC15-DNA-20-25_MG | ecosystem: Environmental > Aquatic > Marine > Oceanic | place: Pacific Ocean: North... | reverse complement strand
ACTCAGTCTGATAGAAGTGTGACACAATTTGTGCCATATTGGCTTAATTGAGGCTGCCTTAAATTGGTAAATTCTGAGGTAGATGTTATTTAAGTAACTATTAGATAATAAGATAAGTAATTTTTAAGCGGTTGGTACGAACTTTGCTATACGGTTTGCCATGGGACGCGTACTAGGAATAGACTTAGGTACTACAAATTCTTGCATGGCGGTAATGGATGGCGATGAACCGGTGGTTGTGCCCAACGCAGAAGGGGCCCGCACAACTCCATCCACTGTCGCTTTCACTAAATCAGGTGAGCGTCTAGTTGGACAAGCGGCCAAACGCCAGGCAGTGACCAATCCGAAAAACACGATCTTCTCTGCGAAACGTTGGGTTGGACGTAAGTATACGGAAGTAGCTGCTGAGGCAGAAGGAATCCCGTATTCGATCGTAGAAGAGAACAATGGAGACGCCTTCATCGAGTGCCAAGTGGGGGATAAGACGGAAAAATTTGCTCCCCAGCAGATCTCTTCTTTTGTTCTCGCTAAGCTGAAGTCTGATGCCGAAGCCTATTTGGGAGAGACTATTACCGAAGCGGTTATCACGGTTCCCGCCTACTTTAACGACAGTCAACGCCAAGCGACTAAAGATGCTGGTAAGATCGCTGGTCTCGACGTTCTCCGCATTATCAACGAGCCAACGGCTGCCTCACTTGCTTATGGTCTAGATAAAAAGAGCGAGGAAAAGATCTCCGTATTCGATTTAGGAGGAGGGACGTTTGACGTTTCCATCCTCGAGATTGGCGATGGTGTCTTCGAAGTTAAGGCGACCAACGGCGACACGATGCTGGGAGGCGACATCTGGGACCAAGCCATCATTGATTGGATGGTGGGCGAGTTCAAGAAGGACAATGGCATTGATCTGGCAGGCGATCCGATGGCTCTTCAGCGGCTGAAGGAGGAAGGTGAAAAAGCCAAAATCGCACTGTCTTCTACCACGACTTACGATGTTAATCTCCCCTTTATCACTGCAGATGCTTCTGGACCGAAGCATCTTAACTTGCAGCTGACTCGGGCGAAACTTGAGCAGATTACTGACGATCTCTTTGCTCGTTGCCGCGTACCCTTCGAGAACTGTCTTAAAGATGCAGAGCTCTCTCCTTCTGAAATTAACGAACTAGTTTTGGTGGGCGGCATGACCCGTATGCCCAAGGTAGTCGAGGTTGCCGAAGAATTGGCAGGGAAGAAGCCTCACCAAGGGGTGAATCCAGACGAAGTAGTCGCCGTTGGTGCGGCGATTCAAGGGGCGGTGCTCAAAGGAGACGTGCGGGATGTACTGCTTCTTGATGTTACTCCCTTGACGCTCGGAATCGAGACGGCTGGCGGTGTATCGACAGCGATGATACCGAGAAATACGACGATTCCGGCAAAGAAATCACAGGTTTTTTCCACTTACGCCGATAATCAACCTTCTGTCGAAATCAAGGTCCTTCAAGGGGAGCGCCCCATGGCCAATGACAACAAGGTTCTCGGGAACTTCCATTTGGATGGCATCCCGCCGGCTCCCAGAGGTACGCCGCAAATCGAAGTGACGTTCGACATCGATGCTAATGGTATCCTTAATGTATCTGCTAAAGATAAAGGTACGGGCAAAGATCAGAAAATAACGATTACCGGATCAGGCGGCCTTTCTGAAGAGGACATCGAAAAGATGACCAAGGAAGCCGAGCTTCACGCGGTAGAAGACAAGAAGCTCAAGGAACGCGTCGAGGATCGCAACCAGTTGGACAGCACCGTTTACCAGATGGAAAAAATGCTTAGTGAAGCTGGCGACAAGCTTCCAGAGGACAAAAAGGGCCCGATAGAGGCAGGTTTGGCGGACGCCAAGAAAGCCTTGGAATCTGAAGACCCCGATCAGATCAAAAAAGCCTTGGAAGATTTGAATAAACTTGGAGGGGACCTTTACCAAGCAGCAGCTGCTGGCGGAGGCATGCCGAATATGGAAGACATGGCGGCCGGAGCGGCAGCGGCTAGAGGAACTGGAGCACCTCCACCACAGTCAGGTGAAGGCGATGAGTCGGCAAGCAATGAGCCTAAGCCCGCAGACGTTGTCGACGCCGACTTCGAAGTGGTCGAAGACGACGACAGCAAGGAAAAATAAACTGTAATTGAATTTTGGTTTCCATGTGCCTGCACTGCTTGTACTGGAGACCAGCTAACTGACAACCTAATCTAACTAAATCTAATCTAGTAAGAAAAAACTCAAATATGAGCACATCAACAAAAGTGAATGTAAAACCTCTTGGCGATCGCGTGCTTCTAAAGCACGCCGAGGAAGACGAGCAAGTTCGCGATGGGATTATCATCCCGGACTCCGCAAAAGAAAAGCCTCAAGAGGCTGAAGTAATTGCCCTCGGAACGGGTGGCAAGGACGGCGACGGAAACGCAGTCGAGTTCAACGTTAAAGTTGGCGACCGCGTACTTACCAGCAAGTATGGAGGAACCGAGGTGAAGATCGACGGGGAAACCTACGTGCTCGTTCGAGAAGATGATATCCTTGGTGTTATCGAATCCTAATCAACTGAATCATTAATCCACTAACTAACGTATCTAAAAGATAATTACGATGGCTAAACAATTGTTATTTGACGAAACCGCTCGGCATAAAATCTTGAGTGGTGTCGAAACCCTCGCGAAAGCGGTTGAAGTGACCCTCGGACCTAAGGGTCGCAATGTAGTAATCGACAAGAAGTTCGGCTCGCCAAACGTCACAAAAGACGGCGTTACGGTAGCCAAAGAGATCGAATTGCCAGATCCATACGAGAATATGGGAGCCCAGATGGTCCGCGAAGTCGCTTCTAAGACTTCAGACGCCGCTGGTGATGGAACGACGACTGCGACCGTGCTTGCCGAAAGTGTTTTCCGCGCTGGACTCAAGAATGTAACCGCTGGATCGAACCCAATCTATTTGAAGCGTGGTATCGATAAGGCCGTAGGAGCGGCTGTCGCTGAACTCTCTAATATTTCTAAAGCGGTTGAGTCTCGCGAGGAAGTAAAGCAAGTGGCTACTGTTTCAGCTAACTGGGACGAAACTATTGGCGATATCATCGCGGATGCGATGGATAAGGTTGGTAAGGACGGAACCATTACGGTTGAAGAGGCGAAGTCTATCGAAACGACTTTGGACGTGGTTGAAGGTATGCAGTTCGATAAGGGCTACCTCTCTCCTTACTTCGTAACGGACAGCGAGTCTATGGAAGCTTCTCTCGAGGAAGCCTATATCTTGATTCACGAAAAAAAGATCAGCAATTTGAATGATTTGCTGCCCCTTCTCCAAGAAGTTGCTAAGACGGGTAAGCCGTTCTTGCTGATTGCTGAAGACATCGAAGGTGAAGCGCTTGCTGCTCTCGTTGTGAATAAGATCCGTGGCACGCTCAACGTATGCGCGGTCAAAGCCCCTGGCTTTGGTGATCGCCGCAAGGCGATGTTGGAGGATATCGCTATCCTTACCGGTGGCCGCTGCATCACTGAAGATCTCGGTATCAAACTTGAGAACGTTCAGATCAGCGACTTGGGTCAGGCTAAGAGCGTTAAGGTTGACAAGGAAAACACGACGATCGTCGAAGGTTCTGGTTCTGCCAGCGACATTCAAGGGCGCGTGAAGCAAATCCGTCGTCAAATCGAAGAAACTACTTCCGACTACGATCGTGAAAAGTTGCAGGAGCGGCTGGCGAAGCTAGCCGGTGGTGTTGCTGTGATCAATGTTGGCGCGGCTACCGAGCCAGAAATGAAAGAGAAGAAGGCTCGCGTCGAAGATGCTCTGCACGCTACTCGTGCTGCCGTTGAAGAGGGTATCGTTCCTGGCGGTGGAGTTGCTTTGATTCGCGCTGCCAAAGCTATCGATTCCTTAAGTCTCGAAGGCGACGAAGCGATTGGCGCGGAGATCATCCAAAAAGCTGTTAGCGGACCAATCCGTCAGCTTTGCGCAAACGCGGGCGTAGAGGGTTCGGTTGTCGTTAAGGAGATCCTCGCGAGCGAAGGAAACATTGGATACAATGTGGCTACCGACGTTTACGAAGACCTGCTCAAAGCCGGTGTCGTTGACCCGACGAAGGTAACGCGTTCTGCATTGCAAAACGCGGCCTCGATCTCAGGCCTGCTGCTAACCACCGAGTGCATGATCACGGACATTCCTGAGAAGGAGGAAGCAGCTCCGGGTGGTCATGACCACGGCGGCATGGGTGGCATGGGTGGGATGATGTAATCATCGGCTCTAGCCTAAGCATACGCTTATTTTGGCGGCTCTCCTAGTGAGAGCCGCTTTTTTATTCGCTTCGAGAATGGTACCTTAAGCAACAAGAAATACTCAAACTGTCTTCCACGAGCGAGAAAGACTTCCAGCAATGCGAAGGAAAGTTGATGTATTCCTGCTAGATTGAGTCCCCTCGGGAATCCCATTTCCGTGCATGGGATTGAAAGTCTTCCATCGTCGCTATGTTGTTTTGAGGGCGTTTACCCAATGAGAGATAGTTTCCTGATTGTTCTCGCAACCTTGAGACGAACTCTGAATAAGTCTTTTCCCCATGGATGCTGCTGAAGAATCTGATACGACTTCTCTTGATGAAGTCCTTGAGTTTGCCAAATCCCTAGCGATCGAGGTGGGCAAGCGGGCTCTTGAAATGAGAGATGCGGGGCTGTTGACTCAGGATTATAAGGAAAGCACAGAACTAGTGACTTCTGCTGACTTGGTAGTGAGTCGAATGATCGAGAATGGGATCAAAGAACGGTATCCAAAACATGAATTCTTCACTGAAGAGTCGGAAGGAGCAGCGGACCGGAGACCCGATCTTGGCGAACCGACATGGATCATCGATCCAATAGACGGTACAGTTGGTTACGCTCGGGGGCATTTCCAATTTTGCATTTCCATTGCCCTATGCATGGGGGGGGAAATCCAAGTTGGGGTTGTTTATTGTCCGGCTTTGGATGAACTTTTTACGGCGATCAAGGGGAATGGAGCGTATCTGAATGGGAACCCTATTCGCGTTAGCGCGACTGACCATCTCAAAAATTCGTTGGTGGCAACTGGCTTTCCTCACGGATGGGAGGGTATTGACCGAATCGTCGCCAGATTGGGAAAGGTTCGAAAAGGGTGCCGCGATGTCAGGCGCTCTGGATCCGCTGCCTTTGATTTAGTTTGGGTCGCCTGTGGAAGGATCGATGCTTATTACGAGGAGGGTACCAAAGCTTGGGATATTTGTGCGGGAAAGCTTATAGCAATTGAAGCAGGTGCCGATCATGGCTTTTTTGATGATAATCTAAAAAATGAACTGTCAGAAATACGCGGATACGCAATATTGACAGCGAATCCATTGGTATTTCCCGAGTTGTTGACCATTCTAGATATCCGTTCTGACAAAGATTAGGTTTTCCGAGCTCACGATACAAGCTCTACGGGCATCCCGATTTCTACGAATCCGCTTTTGGATTCATTGATGAAGTTCTAACCTAACAAGACCCCTTCGCCCGGATACACGTGCAAAGACTGGATCTTTGGCATAGGAAAGGAATCCAGGATCCGTTAATGGCTAGTCCCTCGCTCTTTAAGAGCTTGATAGACATTGTCGGGAACGAATTCGCTAATATCGGCCCCATATTCCGCGACCTGTTTCACTAAAGTGGAGCTTGTATAGTTGTATCCCTCTTTCGTCATAACCAGAACCGTCTCGATATCGGGTCCTAAGTGCCGGTTCATGTTGGCCATTTGAAACTCAAATTCGAAGTCCGACACAGCTCGCAATCCGCGAATTATAACACTTGCCCTCTGTTCCTTGGCAAAGTCAATGAGAAGACCTTTAAAAGTTATAGCTTTCGCCGTTGGGAATTGGCCCAGGTTTTCATTGACCAATTGTAGGCGCTTTTCGGCTGAAAAGAAGGGGTCTTTGTCTTGGTTTTCCGCTATGGCAATGATGACCCGGTCAAAGATTCGGCAAGCCCGCTCGAGCACATCGAGGTGGCCATGGGTGATTGGATCGAAGGTTCCCGGGTAGATGCATACGTTCATAAACCGTTTTGGAGAAAAGCGATGGAGCTCGGATTTGCAACGAAATGTTTCTAATATGGCAACTCATGGCCCAAGAGCTTTACTTTGATCGATCGAGATATTTGATTGTCGGAGAATGAATTTGCCGAACGTACTTACGCTTTCCCGGATACCGTTAATGTTCATGATTGTATGGCTAATGAGGGAGACTTTTGTTGGCGCGGCTAGCATGGCTTTCGTCCTCTTTGTCGTGGCTGGACTGACAGACTGGCTGGATGGCTATATCGCTCGAAAACGAGGAATTGTTTCCAATTTTGGCACTCTTATGGACGCCTTGACCGATAAGATCTTGATGTTGGGCTTGATGATAGCACTGGTCGACATCGGCAGGGTTCATATTTTCTTGGTTTTGCTTATTCTTGGACGGGAATTCATGATTACAGGAATGCGCTTGGTCGCAGCTACGAAAGGCGTCGTGGTAGCAGCGGAAAGTTCTGGTAAGCAAAAAACGGTGACACAGATTCTGGCGGTGGGAGCCTTCTTGCTCGAATCCCTTTTTCGATTCGATTTTGGAGGAGATGAAGGGGGTTGGATGTATCGGATTGCAGAGGAGCTCAATTGGCTAGGTCTCATTCTCTTTGGACTATGCGTTTTTATGACTTTGTATTCGGGCATAAAATACTTCAAAAAGTACGGAGAGCTCGTATTTTTTGAAGGGGGTGAATCCAAAAAATGATGCGCAATCCCCGATGGGCTCGTTATTGGCCAACCCATGTCGTGCTCAGGATAGCCACCTTGGGCAACTTAGGTAGTCTCAAAGCTCCAGGCACATGGGGATCCGTGGCTGGCATTCTCCTCTACGTCGTCCTTTTCTACCAGTTAACCGGATTTTTCGGGATACTGCTTATCCTGGGAGCGTGCTATTTCGCTATCGGAATATGCGGCGAAGCGGAGAAGCGTATGAAGAAGGTAGACCCCGGCGAGATCGTCTTGGACGAGGTTGTAGCCATGCCAATTTGCTATTTAGGGATAAAGCCATTCATGGAGGAGGGATACACTCCGCTTATTCTGGTATCAGGTTTTATTGTATTCCGGCTATTCGACGTTCTCAAACCATTCGGGATTAAGCGTCTACAACGGTATTATGGCGGTTTTGGCGTGGTAATCGATGATGTCGTAGCCGCTATTACTACCTGCCTTATCCTTAACCTCGGTCTAAGACTCTGGCTAGGTTTTTAGCGGATGCCTACGTAAAAAAACAGGCTAGTCAAAACCCCAACGATCCCACTTTCGGAATCTACGATTGGCCAATAAAATGTCTAATCTTGTGCATTAAAATGGCCGTTTTTGTAAAGCGGGGATGGTCCAGCGTACAAATTATGCTGGAGATGTTTAGTATGGATTTGTCCTTTGGGAGGGTGTTGATTTTTAGGTGGTACAATGAGCCCTGCCCTTTACAGATTGGGTTTCTGCGAATCCCAATCAATTTGCCAGATCGGGGATTTAGGTGGACTCCTTAGTGGTCGAACGCTTGCGGGCTTTCACCAGTATCACGGCGCCTGCAATTGCCATCAATAGAGAGAGCGTCGTTCCTCGGCTCATGCCTAGGGTGAGGGCGGCATCGGGTTCTCGAAATTGCTCTCCAGTAATTCTTAAAATCGAGTAGCCTATCAGGAATTCGCCCGCCAATAATCCGGGATGCTGTTTGAGCACTGGCGTCTTCCAGATTCGAATTTGAGAATAGGCTAGAAGGACGAATCCCTCCAGAAAAGCTTGATAGAGCTGAGAAGGGTGTCGAGGAAGGGTACCTCCGTCGGGCGCTGTGGAAAAAAGCACAGCCCAAGATACATAACTCACCTTTCCCCATAACTCGCCGTTAAGAAAATTTGCAATTCGCCCAAGTAGTAGTCCGGCTGGAGCGAGGGAACAGACGAGATCGGCAGTCAGCCAGAACGATGCATTGTTTTTGCGGGCGATATACCAAGTGGCCGCAGTTGCTCCGATGAAGCCCCCATGACTGGCCATGCCACCCTCCCAAATAAAAAAGATCTTCCAGGGTTGGGAGAAGATCAAGTGAGGCGTGTAGAAAAGGAAATAGCCGACTCGCCCGCCTGCGATGACGCCAATAATCAGTGCGATAAAGAGATCCGTTTGTTGATTCTGATCGTATGCGGAGCGGCCGCCTTTGAAGTAGCGATTGAGGAGCCAGGCTCCTATTAGAAAGCCGAGAATGTAAGCCAGGCCATAGTAGCGTATCCCGAAGTCTTCCGTGAATTGAATGAGGAAAGGCGTGGGCTTATGTTCCCAGTAATCCATTAAGAATTATCAACTTTTTGAGAATTATGTTGGGCTAGCGGATCGTTTTCTATGCTATTCTCATTGCGAGCGAGCTCTCGCATGTCGATCGCCATATCGTCCTTTTCGAAAATTTCCTGCCCAAGGATAGACTCAATGATATCCTCCATGGTGACCACTCCACCGAGTGATCCGAACTCATCGACGACGGCGAGGAGTTGCTGTTGGGTTTTCAGCATCTTCTGTAAAGCGCTGTAAGCGCTGACCGTATCCGGAACGAAATGGATATCATCCATGATGTCGGATAGCTTCACTTCGTCATGATCGTCGGCCTTCTGCTTGAGAAGATCGCGACGGCGGGCTATGCCGACAACATTATCAAGCTCTTCCGAGTAAATTGGAATGCGAGCGAATGGAATATGTGGCCACTTATTGAATACCTCGCCAACAGTTAGCGATTTCTCCATGGCGTTGACGACAACACGCGGAGTCATGATTTCGCCTACTAGAACATCGTCTAGCTTCAGGGCGTTGGTTACCATGTCCGATTCGCTGGAAGTGAGGCGGCCCTCTTTTGCGCCTTTTTCAGCCAGGAGAATGATTTCCTTTTCGTCAGCGTCGGGGTCTTGCAGTTGTTCCTCCTTGACGACGAGACGAACGGAAAGGTTGGTCAAGTAGGTGATGGGAGACATTAAGTATTTTAGGAATACCAGAGGACTGACGACCCAGGGGTGCAATTTAGTTCGGTAAACAACTCCCAAGTTTTTGGGTATGACCTCTGAGAAAATCAGCACCCCTAAAGTCATCCCACCTGTTATGATACCGACTATCGCGTTACCCCACATAATCACCGCGAGTCCGCTAACTAGCGCCGTACCCGCGGTATTGGCTATCGTGTTCAGGGTGAGAATCGCCGATATGGTGTCGGAAAGATCCAGCTTCAGTTTCTCTAGTTTGTCCCCTTTTCGAGGTCGGTGGTTCTTGAGGGCTTCAACCTCGGCTACAGTAGTGCTGAGGATTAAGGCCTCCATCATGGAGCAGTAGAACGAAGCTCCGATTGTAAAAGCGACCGCTCCTATGAACGCTATAAGCATTGGCGGTCAGGTGAATATAAACACCTGGTTTTTTGCGATTTGGTGATGAAACACTTTATCGCCAGGTCGTAGCTGAAGTGGCAGCGAAGTCTTAGACTCATTAAGGAAACGGCTAATGGTTATAGCTAGTGAAGCAAAAGGCAAGCGTTCAACGTAGATCTCGATTTCAGATGGCTCCCGAAAAGTTGGGAGGATCCAATAGTTCGTCTGACTTAGCGGCTTGATCCACACTACTTTGGGGCCTAGTAAATTGGTGTGAGCTTCATTTTATCCCTCGATCAAGGTACGACCAGCTCTCGAGCCATCCTATTTGATAAGGAGGCGAGAATCGCAGGGGTTGGCCAGCACGAATTCCCTCAGATATTTCCCCAGTCGGGTTGGGTAGAGCATAATGCGGAGAAGATATGGGAAACGCAGTGTCAATCGATTGAAGCCGCCTTGAAAAGCGCCAGCGCTGAATGGGAAGATATAGAGGCTATTGGCATTACGAATCAGCGAGAAACGGTCGTCATTTGGAATCGCGAAACCGGCAAGCCCATTGCTAACGCCATCGTCTGGCAGGATAGACGAACGGCTTCTTTTTGCGAAAATCTGAAGAATGAAGGCAAAGAGGAGTGGATACAGTCAAAAACCGGTCTCCTGCTCGACCCATACTTTTCCGCGACGAAAATAAAGTGGATTATAGACGAGACTCATGGGGCAAGAGAGCTAGCGGAATCAGGGAGTTTGGCTGTTGGAACAATGGATACATGGTTGATCTGGAATCTGACGGAGGGGAAATCGCACATTACCGATGTCTCGAATGCCAGTAGAACACTGCTCATGGATTTGAAATCGCTCGATTGGGACACAGAGTTACTGGATCTATTCGAAATCCCCGCTTCCTTGCTTCCCGAAATTGTTGACTCGAGTGGATCTCTAGCTATGTCTTCGGGACGCGTAACGAAAAGTCCGATACCGATATCGGGTATTGCGGGTGATCAGCAGGCAGCGCTTTTCGGACAAGTTTGCTTTGAGCCGGGAATGGCGAAAAACACTTACGGGACGGGTTGTTTCCTTCTTATGAATGTGGGGGAAGAGCCCCAAGGTTCCCGTAATCGATTGCTTTCCACAGTTGCTTGGCGAATCGGAGGAAAGACGGAATACGCTTTAGAAGGCAGTGTATTCATTGGGGGGGCTCTTGTGCAATGGCTCCGAGATGAATTGAAGATAATCGATTCCGCAGGGGAAGTGGAGGAGTTGGCTAATCAGGTCGAGGATTCTGGCGGCGTTACGATTGTGCCCGCTTTTTCTGGGCTGGGAGCTCCCTATTGGGATCCCTACGCTAGGGGAGCGATATTTGGACTTACTCGCGGTAGCTCCCGATCCCATATTGCTCGAGCGGCCTTGGAGGGGATCGCATTTCAGGTCTCGGATGTTGCTGAAGCAATGCAAGACGACTCGGGTCATGGTTTGGAGTCGCTTCAGGCTGATGGTGGAGCTTCTGTCAACGGTTTGCTAATGCAATTGCAGTCGGATTTTTTGGGATCGCCGGTTCGCTGCTCAGCAATCGAGGAAACAACCGCTTTAGGGGCTGCATTCTTGGCAGGCTTGGCTACGGGGTTTTGGAAATCCCAGTCTGAATTATCATCACTTTGGTGTGAGCGCTGCCGATACGAGCCGCAAATCGATGGATTGCTCAGAGAGAAGAAACGGCGGGTCTGGAAAGACAGTGTAGAGCGTTCGATGGGTTACTCTCGAGAATAGTGAAGTCGATCAGGATTGCTTTTAGCTAAAGTCGATTCGATAAACCCGACCATGGCTCAACAAGTGATAGGATTTCATTTCACTCTCAAGAACAAAGCGGGTGATGTGCTAGATAGAACGGTGCCGGAGTCTCCATTGAGTTTTTTGGAGGGTTCCGGGGCGATAATAGATGGATTAGAGGAAGAGCTCTCCAAGATGTCCGAAGGGGAAACGGCGGAAGTGATCGTACGTCCAGAGAAAGGGTACGGGTTCAGAGATGAATCCCAAGTTGATATTGTGAGTAAGTCTAAGCTTCCGGCGGAAGAGATTAACGTTGGCGACTTTTTCCAGGCGGGATCAGACCAGCACGCTCCAGTTGTTCAGGTTGTTCAAGTGGACGGGGATGATGTCACCTTGGATGCCAATCATCCGCTAGCTGGGGTAGACTTGTTTTTCTATGTAGAGGTCGTCGAAAAGCGTCCTGCCATGCCGGAAGAAATCTCTCGCGGGCATGTCTACAACGAAGGTGGCTCTTGCGGGGGAGGCGGCAACAGCAGTTGCGGTTGCCAATAGGAGGAAGTTAAAGGTTTGAGGATGAAAACTCTTTTAGCTCGATAGCCCGGAATTGGGTGATTTGATTCACTCGAAATCGATTAGATCGACTTCGAAAACGAGGGTTGCATTGGGTGGAATAGATCCACCCGCTCCGCGAGAGCCGTATCCAAGTTTCGATGGAATTATGAGCGTTCGCTTTTCGCCCCTCTTCATCTCCTGAAATGCCTCGTCCCAGCCCTTGATCACTCTGCCGAGTCCGACTTGGAAAGAGAAAGGCTCTCCGCGATCGTAGGAGCTGTCGAACTTGGTTCCATTGAGCAAGGTTCCCTTGTAGTGAGCCGTTATTGAGTCGCCCGTTTTTGGGGTGCTGCTTCCTGAACCTTCACTGCGTACGATGTAGTGAAGTCCCGAAGTTGTGCTTTGGGCCTCGGGATAAGCTTGGCGAATGCGGGCGATCTCTGGATCTTTGATTAGTAGATCGACGGTGGTTTCCAGGTTTTCTACGCGCGATTCCAAATCTAAATCCGACTGACTCAAACTGGCGGTCCCGGATGGCTGTTGAGAGCAGCCCAACAGGAAAAGTGTGGAAATCATTAAGGAGGAGATTAGTCTTTGGTTAGTCATTTGATCTAAAAAGTTCAGAATGGAAAACGTAGATCTTGCTTCAAGCGTGTCCAGCCTAGATAGTAGGGAGTCCAATGGAAATGGCGAGGTTGAGCTTTATCGAAAAGGGGATCGAAGAGGATGAGGTTAAATTTTGCCGTAGGCGGAATGCCAGACGCTACATAGCCAGTATTGATCGTCATGGCCAGATACGTGTGACGATTCCCGATGGTGGCTCTCGTTGCGAAGCGTTGGAGTTTGTTCGCGAGAATAGCATTTGGCTCAGAGATCAGCAAAAAAAGTGCCAAGAGGAGGTCGAGGAAGCTAAACTGAAGTCGGGAGACACAATATGGTATCGAGGTGATAGGCATAACCTAACTGTATCGAAGGATTGGGGACGACCAGTTCTTTATTTTGCGGACCAGAAGATATTTCTCGCCGATGAAAATATCGACTTGTCGCGACCCTTGGGGCAGCGATTTCGTTTGCTCGCTAAGCGAGAGTTACCGGGTAGAACAAAGACGCTGGCAGATCGATTTGAGCTATCGTATTCGAAAGTGAGCATCCGTGACCAACAAACACGTTGGGGCTCTTGCTCGTCGTCGGGAGTAATATCATTGAATTGGCGATTGATCATGGTTCCGAGTAGCGTGGTTGACTACATCATCATCCATGAGCTGATGCATCTGCGCGAAATGAGCCATTCTCCGCGATTTTGGAAATTCGTGGAGATGGCTTTTCCCCAATATCGCGAATCCGAGGATTGGCTTAAAACCCATCACAGCGAACTAGGCTGGGGGTGAGAGTTTGTCTTGGGGGATCCTGTAGTTGTAACTGGACTAGTGCTTCAAGAGCTATTGAAGCCTAGATTGCCGCGGACAGAGCTGAACCTTAAAATGCGTAGCTTTCCAGGCTGGCCCGATCAAGAAGGTACTCGTCGAGGCTTACCATGGCTTCAGATACGACCCTTGGCATGTAATCGCCATTATCGCCAATCTCATAAGTTCTTCGACAGTTAAAGAAAGGTGAAGTTCGATCTAACCCCCATGTTTCTGCTCGAAATGTCTCATCACTACGCTTCTTTTTTGTCGAAGCAGAGGGCCTTTACGGGTTCAGCGCCAATTGGTCCGAGCTCTTGCTCAGCGGCGTTTCATCTCGGTATCAAATAAGGCTCGGACCGACTTGATGGCGTACTTGGTTACCCGGTTTCCGTTGGATCCACGACCCTTGATCGCCAGTTCCCCGAAGTCGTATTCGAATTCCTTGTTTCGGGCTTTGGAAGAACTCGTTAGTCGAATGATGACGGGTCGCGTTGCTCCATCCGGATTAGCACGGAAATAGTGGACTTTGGATTTCGGCGTTCCCTTTGTGAGATCGTATACCTTATCCCTGGTGACGCCTCCCACCAGGAACCGTTTCACGAAAGAATCTCCCCGCGGGCCATCTCGGTAGATCATGTCGTAAATCGTTTCTTCGTCGCTTTTTTTCCAAACGGCAACATGAAGAATATCCTGACCCATGTAGACCTTGTCAGCTACCCTGGATACGCGGAACGTTCCATCGCCGCAAAAGCAAATTATATCGTCGAGTTGAGTACACTCGCCTACGAATTCATCGCGCTTCAGACTCGTTCCGATGAAACCGTTCTCCCTATTTACATAGAGCTTCTCGGTTGGAAGTGCCACTTCGGCAGCTTTGATTGTGTCGAAGCTTTCGATACGAGTCTTCCGTTCTTGTCCTTTTCCATGCTTTTTAAGCAGCTGTTTTAGGTAGGAGATTGTGAAAACAGTCAATCGCTTGAGCGAACGTTTAGTTGCCTGGATTTCTTCCTCGGTCGCTTTGATGACTTCGTCGGCCTTGAAGGAATTGTACTTGGAAATCCGTTTGATACGGATTTCCGTGAGGCGTGCAACATCGTCATCCGTCACTTTTTGCTTTAAGAGCTTCTTGTAGGGTCTCAGCCCTTTGTGGATTTCCGAAATTACCGCTTCCCAAGTTTCGCATTCCTCGATAAGACGGTAAATGCGTCTTTCGATAAATATCCGCTCCAGCGAATCGAAATGCCACTTTTCCTCTAGCTCGGCCAGCTTGATCTCGAGCTCCCTTTTGAGAAGGGCGCGAATATTATCCGTGGAGCGTTTGAGAATCTCTGTTATGCCGATGAATTCCGGCTGTTCGTTGTAAATTACACAGGCGTTTGGGGAAATGGATACCTGGCAGTCCGTGAATACGTAAAGGGCGTCGATCGTGGCTTCCGCGTCGGCCCCAGTGGGCAGGGTGATTAGGATTTCCGCTTCCTCGGACGTATTGTCCTCGATCTTCTTTATCTTAACTTTCCCTTTGCTATTCGCAGAGAGTATGGAGTCGATAACCGAGGATGTCGTCGTGCCGAAAGGGATTTCCTTAACGGATAATTGATATTTGGAAACCTTTTCAAACACGGCTCGGACCAATAGTCTTCCGCCTTTCAAACCGTCATTATAATTAGATACATCCACCACTCCCTTGGTATCGAAGTCTGGATACAACTCGAAGTCCTTCTTCTGCAGATAGGCGATCGCCGCTTCAATGATTTCGTTGAAATTGTGAGGCAGAATTTTGCAGGCGAGTCCGACTGCAATGCCTTCGCAACCCTCGGCCAGCAGGAGCGGGAACTTCGCTGGCAGGTGTAGGGGTTCTTTGTTTCTGCCATCGTATGAGGCCTGCCAAATAGTAGTCTTGGGATTGAATATGACGTCGCGGGCGAAAGGAGAGAGCCGTGCTTCGATATAGCGGGCGGCCGCAGCACCATCTCCGGTTAGGGTGTTTCCCCAGTTTCCCTGCGTATCGATCAGGAGATTGCGCTGCCCCATGCCCACCATAGCTGAGTAGATACTCGCGTCGCCGTGAGGGTGGTATCGCATGCTGTGCCCGACAATGTTGGCTACTTTATTATAGCGGCCGTCGTCTAGTTCTTTCAGAGCGTGAAGTATGCGCCGCTGAACGGGTTTAAGCCCATCCACGAGAGCGGGAACGGCCCGGTCGAGAATGACGTACGAGGCGTACTCGAGGAACCAATTCTTGTACGATCGAGCCAGCGGGGCCTTTTCGTTTCCGGAATAATCGGTTGTGGTATCCGCGGGGTCATTCCCGTTTTCGGAATCCTTGAAGTCGAATGTCTTCTGAGTGTTTTGCTTTTGCCTTTTACGTGGACTCATTAGCGAAAGGTCGCGATGGCTGCATTAGGAAGCTGCTTGAAGAAGATCTTTGTCCACATGCAGGTTTTCGATTATGAATCCCTGCCTCTCCGGCGTGTTCTTACCCATATAGAACGACAAAAGATCGTCTACATTGTGTAAGTGGCTAATCGTTACCGGTTCGAGTTTCATGTCGGATCCGATGAACGTGGCGAACTCATCCGGCGAAGCTTCTCCGAGGCCTTTGAAACGGGTGATCTCCACGCCTTTACCCATCGATTCGACGGCCTCGTCCTTCTCCTTCTCGGAGTGGCAGTATCTGGTTTCCATCTTGGTCCTAACCCTGAATAGCGGCGTTTGAAGAATATACAGGTGTCCTTGGCGAATGAGGTCAGGGAAGAATTGCAGAAAGAAGGTGATCAGAAGCAATCGGATATGCATACCATCAACATCCGCATCCGTCGCGATCACGACCTTGTTGTACCGTAATGTATCCAAACCTTCCTCGATGTCCAGAGCACTCTGCAGGCAATTGAATTCATCGTTTTGATACACAATCTTCTTGCTCAGGCCAAAGGTGTTAAGAGGCTTCCCCTTTAAACTGAAAACCGCCTGAGTGTTTACATCGCGGGTTTTCGTGATGGATCCCCCAGCGGAATCGCCCTCGACAATAAAGAGGGTAGATTCGGTTGCTTGCTTGTGCTTCGTGTTGAAATGGGCCCTGCAGTCGCGCAGCTTCTTGTTGTGAAGGTTGACTTTCTTGGCTTTTTCCCGGGCGAGCTTGCGAATGCCTGAGAGTTCTTTCCGCTCCTTCTCGCTGGCAATGATCTTCTGTTGAATAGCCTTCGCCGTTTCCGGAAACTGGTGGAGGTGGAGGTCTAGCTCCTTTTTGATGAAGTTATTGATGTAATTCCGGATCGTAGGCCCTTTTGGACCCATATTTTGGGAACCAAGCTTGGTTTTCGTTTGGCTTTCGAAAACGGGTTCCTGGACGCGTATAGAAATAGAGGATACTATAGATGTCCTAATGTCGGAAGCGTCGTAGTCCTTCTTGAAGAATTCGCGTATGGTTTTGACTATGGCCTCTCGGAATGCGGCCTGTTGCGTCCCTCCCATCGTGGTATGCTGCCCATTGACAAAGGAAAAGTATTCCTCGCCGTAGTGAGTACCGTGGGTCATGGCGACCTCGATATCCTCGCCTTGCAAGTGAATAATCGGGTATAGGATATCGCCGGAGAGTTTATTCTCTAGAAGGTCTTGAAGACCATTCTCGGACCGGAAAGTCTTTCCATTCAATGAAAGCGTGAGGCCGGTATTGAGATAGGCGTAGTTCCAAAGCATGGTTTCCACGTATGCCAACTGATAGCCGAAGGCCTTGAAAATGCTTTGATCCGGAGTGAATTCGACGTAGGTTCCGTCTTTCTCATCGGTTTTGATTT
>Ga0310343_10000641_pt1 | contig 16915 bp, 20 predicted proteins | sample HC15DNA2025_MG_FD_203519 | JGI IMG/M metagenome (GOLD analysis project Ga0310343, IMG submission 203519) | Marine microbial communities from station ALOHA, North Pacific Subtropical Gyre - HC15-DNA-20-25_MG | ecosystem: Environmental > Aquatic > Marine > Oceanic | place: Pacific Ocean: North... | reverse complement strand
AGCGAGGTTTGGTGTTCAGTTTATGAATGACCAAAAGGTCAAGCAAGCTCTTAGAGGCGATCAAGATATATTTGATTTGCCGGAGTTTGGAAACACCACTTTTGGAAAGAATGCACGAAGATCAGCTCTAGCAGTTCTAGAGAATAAGATCACTGTCAATGCCACCAAAGATATTAACAACATTATATTCAACGGTCAAACCAACAACACGGCACCTAGATCTATAGAGTCTCAAATCAACTCAACCATATTAGGTTATGTTGATGCGATAAAGTTATCGGCACCAATATTATCAGAAAAACTTTCAGCCTCGTTGCAACTGGCTGGAGCTGGAGAGTACGACCGGTATAGAAAAGCCTATGCAAAGTCACAAGTAGGAAGCACAAACGCTGAAGGGCTTATGGCTCTTATAAGTAAAATGAATGGTGTGGACAGCCGACTTCAAGGACTGCTTGCAGACGAAGCTATAAATTTCAACATTGAAAATATTTCGCAGTCTTACAAGAAAGATATTGCTGATATTTTTAGTTTAGGCCTCAAGACAGGGCCAACACTCACACAAGTTGGAAAGCTCAATGATAAATACCAAGAGTTTTTTAAAAATGCCTTTCGCAGTGAGGTATTCAGTTCCGAGATAGCAAACCCTGGCGAAGACAAATTACCGTATATGTTAATCGGTAAAATTAAAGATGGCACATTTCAATCAGAAGACAAAGAACTTAACGCTATAATTAATGTCATCAAATCCGGAGGACAGTCTTCTGCCGATCCAACCGGTCAAACTGTGCCGATACCAAACTTTCAAAGCCTATCACAACTATTGCTGGCCGATATCAATCAAGAGTTGCAAATGGACAAAAGTCTGGCTGAAAAATTCAACCTTGAGAAAAATGAAGCTAGCATAAAAATAGATCAAGACGTAAACCCGATATACCGAAGCACTGATCCTCTGACAGATGAAGAGATAAACGTTCTCAAAAAAAGTAGAGAGCTTGCCTATAAGTTTGGTCTTGATGTAAGAGCTGAGAAGCTTGATGAAATCATAGAGGCCAATAGCGTACCAGTAGATCAACGATTTGCTCCAGTATCTGACGAAGGGCAAAAAAATGCTATTATGCTCAAAATTGCTAAAAAGATTGCCACCTTTGAAGATCTTAAGTTGGCCCAAAAGTTTTTGAGTTTTGATGATTATATCGATTTTTATAAAAAGATAGATGCAAACTTTGACCCACGAATGGCTAGAGCTAGACGCGAAATAGTTATAGCAACAAACTATGACCCAGCTATGGAGAAATCCGGAGAGCTACGAGACTTTAATAAGCTGGACAAACAAAAATACAACATCATCTACAACGAGTTAGAAAGACAATATTCAGAAGCTATGCGTACAAATACAGAATTTGATCCAGAGACAGTTGTTGCTGAAATCATAGAAAGCAAAATGACAGATCTCAAACAAGGTGATAAAAAAATACTGCTTGATAAGTATACACCAAACGCAACATATTTTTTTAGACTTGCAGAAAAGTTTGCACAAAAAAAAGGAATTGCGTTTGATATAAATGAATTTGTCATACCGGGTGACAACCTAGCTACGGTTACAAATTACTATAACCTTTTAAGCGGTTGGAGAAATTTTGATAGTGAAGACGATATACCTGAGGCTTTCAGATTTAACAAGGTTAGAAAATGGTTTGCAGAAGATGCTTGGCTTCAGCAAATTGATGCAAGACTAAATACTATGGAGAAGTTTCTTACCAATGACTGAGAATAAATTTGATATGACTTCATTGGTGCTAGATAGCATCGATAAGAGATTACTAGACGAGTATGAGTATGTGTTAAAGGATGGCAAGACAATGCTGGTTGATCCTGCTTCCTCTCCTTTTGGAGAGCCGGTAGAGCTAGAAGGGCCAACATCATTTACCGTTCCTCAAAACACACGAGCTGATAAGGAACTAAAATCACTTATATCAAAAGCCGAAGGGATCGACTTACCGCCCTCAAGAAGTCTATTAGGTATACCCATACCCACTAGAGATAAGTTACGATCAAATATAACAAGCCTCGCCTCGTCTTTAGGTGTTCCTATGGATGGATCACAGTTTATATCGGAGCTTGTTGCTGGGCCACAGAATGTAGATTTTGGTCTTGTAGACTTCACTGGGTTTGGCGAATTGATTGATGCCGTAAATGGTTTTAGTAAAATGCAGTCTGGTTTAGCTCTAGATGACCCAGGCACCGCAGTGGAGGGTATGGCTGAAGGATTTCTTGGCGGTGTTGGTTTAAAGCTTCTGGGCGGTGAGCTAGTTAAAAAACTTAAAACAAAGGGAAAGCAAGCCCTTAGCTTTTTGGCTAAGGAGGCAAAAAAATTTAAAGGAGATGAGCCAGGAGGCGAACAACTCTATTCAGTTGGCTCTCCAGATATGATTGCTGATGCGGTCATCCAGCTAGATAACATGGTAAATCTGCAAGCAAAATCAAACACCGGCAAGCCTCCATCGAACTTATTAGTGGAAGAGGATCTTAAAGTAGTTCTTGAAGAACGAGCCAAGCAAATGGATCTCAAACCAAAAGACAGGGTACAACCATCTAACGAAAATCCATTGTTTGATACCTCGCGAGAGAGTTACGAAAATATCATGGTTGAGCAGAAAGAGACATATGTTCCTAGAAATACTAAGACTGATAAGATGCCTCTCAACAATCGTGTGAACAAAGTGGTCGAAAAGACTGACGAGATAGCACAAGTGCTAGCTGAGAGAATAGAGCCGTTCAAAGGCACAAATGTTCAATACTTCTACCACACTGGGCCAATCATTCAAAAGGCGGTAGATATGGGAGTGCCAAGAGAGCAAGCAGAAAAACAGCTTTATAACTTTGCTCTTAATTATGCGGTTACTAGCCCAAGAACTATGACTGAACAAAACTTGCGAAACGCATCCCTTGTAGCTACCAAAGAAACTCTTGATATACCACTCACTACAATCGTTGGCCCCGGCCAAAAAACAAAAGATGGTATCAATGAAAAAGGCTATCCAATGATGATAGGCCCAACCGGCATTCATAGAAAGCTAACAGATGAGAAAAAACTTGATGAGCTAAATGCTGATCTTAATCCAAAACCAATAACGTTTGCACAAAATGTCTTAGGTAATCTAGAAGGTGTTACAGTCGATACTCATGCTATACGAGCGGTGTTTGACGTTATGAACGAACTTGAGCCGGGATCAGTGCCTATAGAGTTTATTGGTGGTAAGAATGCAGAAGCTACCAAAAAATTTAGGGAGATGTACAAGAAAGACCCTAGCTCCTTAGATGTATCAACCATGATAGCCGATACCTTACAAACACAAAAGATTGATGGCAAAGCTATGCAAACAGAGTACGCAATATTCTCTGATCTATACAAGAAGGTAGCTGAACTTGCCGGAGTAAGACCGGCTGAGGCTCAATCACTTAGCTGGTTTGCTAATGGTCAAAAGACTGGACTTTCTTCAGAGCCAAAAACAGTAGTTGATCTAATAAATGATAGAGTTGATGTTACTGCACAAATTCTAAAACAAGATAAAGAGACGGTATTTAAGAAGTTCTTTGAGGGCAAACTGCCACTCTTAGCGGTACCAGCATCGGTTACTCTATTAGACACCGGTGCAAGTATGGAGGACGATGATGGGTAAGTTTACATTTCTCTCTAAATACATCGGAAAACTAGCTGATAAGCTGGATGATTTTGGCAGAGAGACTGCCGATGAGGTAAAGGGTCTTGAAAAACTAGAAAAGCCGGTAATCCAAAATGATGCCTTACTCGTACCAAGATTAAATGAAACTGAAACAAAAAGTCTAGACGATGGGCTAAAATCTATTGGTTACAATGGGCCGGGTGTCAAGCTTGGTAGGATAGGTGCAATATTCGATGAGCAGGATGGGTATTCCCTTAAAAGTGAGGGATCATACGAAAAAATGCTTACTGAGCTACGAGCAGAAAATAAAGAGCTATTTGATTTTGCTAGACGCAAGAGAGTGCTGTCTATGGAGGATCTTATACAATTAGCCCACCAAAAAGGTCTTAAGAATATTGTTAGTAGAATTTTTGTCATGCCCACTGACCAGGCTCTTAATGCAGAAGATACAGTTGGTATTTTGCTTATGGTCAAACGTTACGTCCAGGAAATAAGTTACGGCTCAAAGAAGATGGCACAAATGCCTGATACTGAGGCAACTAGGTTTATGGGTGATGGCGTTAAAAAAGAAAGAAGAAAACTTGCTAAGAAGATACAAAATATATCCGGTCAATTAGTGCATCTTACTTCTAGGTTCTCTGGGGGGATTAGTAACTCAGCTAGAGCTTTGGCTGTTTTAAGTAAAGCTGATGAAATAGCAGGAGCAAGGGTACGAAAGATTGAGGCACAAGCCCAGCGTATTATAGATGAACAAGATGATGATATGGTTGAGTTGCAAGCGGTATTCTTGGCAAATATGGATCAAGATGAAAAGGTATCGTTTCTTGGCAAATTATGGCAAAAAGGAGCAAAGACAGCGAATGTACTACAAGACTTGTATTTAAGTGGCTTGTTATCATCCTTTGTAACTGATGCCGTAAATCTTGGCAGTAATGCAGGGTTCCAAGCGTTACGATTTATGGAGAACGGCTTGGCTGGTGCAGTAGGTGAAACGAGAGAGGCACTTGATTCAGTACTACGACCCGGTAAAAAATTTAATTATGAAGATAGAGCTTATGTAGAGGAGGCATTTTCTGGTGTCGCTGGACAAGTATATGCCATACCAAAAGCTTTTACACTAATGATGAAGGCCGGAATAACTGGAGAGGCCAGTGACCTTAACTCAAAACTAGATATGAGATTGCCAGCTATAGGCAACTCACAAAGTTTACAAAAAGTACTCCAACAATTTTCTGAGGGTGATCGTTTCAATGCTTTTATAAATATATTCTCTATATTGATACGGCTACCGGCCAGGGGTTTGATTATGGAGGATGAGGTTTTTAAAGCTCTCATTCGTGAAAAGACCAAGTATCAAATTGCCACTAGAAGAGGCTTGGCCAAAATGCGTGAGATGGGCGATATCCGTCTTGCAGACGGCTCGTTAAAATATACTCGCAAACAAAGATTGGTAGCGTTCCAAAACGAGATGGCGCATACACTTATTGAGCCGTCCGGTGAGGTGCTTGATGAAATGCAAAAGGTAGCTTTACAAGAAACTTTTCAAGGGCCAGTGCGTGGAGTGTTTCAAAACTTCTCACCAATATTTAACAATTTTGCTGGTCGAGTGATGCTCAATCCCTTTTATAAATCAGTATCAAATATTTATTCTGAGTTCTTAGATCGGTCTTTCAATCCGGTTCCACTAGTAAAAGCAATAGCAAAAGGTCAAGGACGAGACTTTGATGAGGCTGTAGCAAAGCTTGCAATGGGATGGGGCTTGATGTTGTATGGTACCTCTTTGGTACGAGGGTGGTATAATAACGATATAATAGTCACTGGTACTGGCCCTACTGATAAAAGAACACAGAACATCATTACACGAGGGGCTAAGGTTGATAAAGGTTCTTTCGGTATTGAGCGTGACAACGAACCAGGTGAGTACGATCAGTATAATTTTAGACGATTTGAGCCAATGGGTATGCTGATGATGCTTGGAGCTGACTTTAACAACTACCTAGAGTTTAGGGAGCCTATAGACGCAGAAACGACAACTGAAAAAGCTCTTGCGAATGCAGACAGAGTTTTCAACACGGCATGGTTGGCTATATCCCAGCACTCACTAGACTTACCATTTGTAGCCGGCCTATCAGAACTCAATCAATATATTATGAGGCCTTGGGAGACTGGAGACAAATGGTCATCTAAAATTGGTGAGTACCTCACAAAAAGAGCTACAATGGTTGGTGGGGAGGCTTTGGGGCAAGTAGAGACGTATGGCACTCTAGGAACTGGCTATTGGCTGAGAAGTTATATGGATGAGAATTATCCAGAGTATGCTGAAAAATTTCCTCTTGTCGGAACAAACTCACTACTTAGAAATTTTGAGCGTGTATATGATCCCCAAAGTGAGAGTGTCGCTAGGCTGTCTGATGAAGATCTAGAGGAGTTAGATGCACAACGTATTGAAGATGTCAATCCTGCAATGAGAGGATACTACCTAGGTCTAAATAGACTTAAGGCTGGTCACCCACTCTACGCACCCGATATAGCTCCAGGCTATAATTTTTGGGCAGAAAAAGGTGTGGAGATAGAACCAGAATATATTAAAAAATTTGGTAAGGCACGGTTTTTCTGGAACCCAATAAGAATAACAAAGGGCGGTTATGACGAGCTTGATGAAGAAATTATTCGGATATCTGAGGCTACTAATGGTGAAACCTTTATGTACCATCCTCGCAATCTCACGGTAAATTTAAATGAGATACAAGGAGCGAGGCCAAAAATGGAAACAATTAGAATGACTAGCAATGAGATAAATAAGTATGTGTGGCTAGTAAATAATATGGATGCAGATGGGAATATAAATGGAAATGCTGAACTTGGCATTGATCCGAAAGGTGCATACAACCCAGAAAATAATCTTATTAATAGACTAAATACTTTGATCCAAGGAGGTGACCCAGTCTTTGGAGGTGATTACATAACTGCTAATTATGAAGACAGGTTTTATATGATGAACACAATTTTAAGAGATTATCGCAAACAAGCAAAAAATTATATGATTAGCAACGAGCCACGAATGATTGATATCATTTCTGACGAAAAGATTAACCTAGAAATAAACATGGATTTTTGATATAAAACCTAGAAGGGGCTTTTAGAATGACAAACATAAATGCACAGGATCGGAGAGTACAATATAACGGCAACAACCCTGCGGATGCTGGGCCGTTCAGTTTCTCATTCCAGGTAAATGCAACCTCAGAGATCAAAGTCTATGTAGACACTACAGTCAAGACCCTTACCACACATTACACAGTGTCGCTTAATTCAGATGGATCTGGGTCTATAAGTTTTACCTCCGGGAACTTTCCGACAAATTCACAAACCATAACCATTATGTCGAACATTCCTATTTCACGAACATCACAGTTTACGACCGGAGGAACCTTGACTGCCGATGCTCTGGAGACAGAGTTCAACAATCAGTTCATGCATCATCAACAGCACGATCAGAGACTGGACAGAGCTTTATTAGTGCCTGAGCATGATACCATTTCGGGGGCTAACTTTATACTGCCAGCCAAAAGCTCCCGACTTGGCAAACTCCTGGGGTTCAACTCATCTACCGGTAACCCAGAGGCTAGCTTTTCAGTTGCAGACGGTAACACACTTGCCGGGATCTCTGGGGATATCGCGACACTCGCTGATATAGAGGATGGCACAGACGCTACAAATGCGATACAAACCGTGGCCGGGATACAAGCAAACGTTACAACCGTGGCCGGAGTGAGCAGTAATGTTACGACCGTGGCATCGAACATATCAAACGTAAATGCCCTTGCTCAGTCAGCCGTCATTACAGATATGTCTCTACTAGCAACAACAGATGTCATTGCTGATATGGCCCTCTTGGCAAATGCTGATGTTATAGCTGACATGAATACTCTTGCTGTAACTGATGTTATCAATGACATAAACTTACTAGCTACCTCAGATATTGTAGCGGATCTTAACACCTTAGCAACGAGTGACATAGTGTCGGACATCAATACCCTTGCTACTTCTGATATAGTCTCGGATCTAAACACTCTTGCCACAAGTGACATAGTGTCAGATATAAACACTCTAGCTACATCAGACATTGTTGCGGATCTTGCTCTGCTTGCTACATCAGACTTTGTGTCTGACCTCAATACGATGGCAACAACCTCAAATGTAAATAATCTGAACACCGTTGCAGGGGCTGTTAGTAATGTAAATACACTTGCTCCGATATCAGCAAATATTACAAGTGTGGCAAATATTTCAAGTGATGTTACCGCTCTTGCTAATTCTCTTGAAAAAACATACACCGTCACCGTAGTCAATCCCGGCAGTGGTAATGTTTTTGCCCTTGATGGTAGTAACAAGCCAGCCATATCAGTCTTCCGGGGAAACAAGTATATCTTCAATCAAACAGACAGCACCAACGATGGACATCCTCTAGTATTTAAGAATGGTGGCTCAGATTATGAGGTGGGTGTTATTTATTATCTAAATGGTTCTGCGACTACTCGATCAAACTACATCAACACTACTTCCTTTAACGCTGGTCGTTCATCAGGTGACAGAAAGGTCGAGATACAGATAGCCTCAACGGCCCCAAGCTCTGGCTTGGCATATGTATGTTACGTTCATGGGTCTGGCATGGGTAACTCTATAGCAGTTTCTGACAGCAATATATCTTTGGTTGCAAATTCTATCGCAAACGTAAATGCAGTTGGTGGAGGTCTTACAAACGTAAATACCGTTGCAGGGTCAATCACAAACGTAAATACAGTCGCTACAAATATAACTGGTGTAAACAGCTTTGCTGAACGCTACAGAGTGGGATCGTCTGAACCTACCTCAAGTCTTGATGCCGGAGATTTGTTTTTCAACACATCAACTAACGAACTAAGGGCTTACAATGGTAGCACATTTCAAGCGACTGCTCCTTCTGCATCAAGCCAAAATAATATAAATATTGTTGCTGGAGAAATAACTGCTCAGGAAGATTTAGGCTCAATCACTGAAAGCGTTGCAACAAGTTCCGGAAATAATATAAACACTGTTGGATCAAATATATCAAACGTCAACACAGTTGCAGGAATATCATCGAATGTAACTACTGTAGCTGGGATTGCATCGAATGTCACAAGTGTAGCAGGAATTGCATCCAATGTGACAACGGTAGCTAGTAACATATCGGGCCTCAATAGTTTTGCTGAGAGATACAGAGTTGCAAGCTCTGCACCAACAAGCTCTCTGGATGCTGGAGATCTATACTTCAACACAACAGCAAATACTCTTAATTATTATAACGGTTCAACATTTGTGCCAGTTGTTGCTGGTGCAATGACATCTCTGGTGGTGGACACTTCTCCCCAGCTTGGAGGGTCGCTGGACGTTAATGGAAACTCGATTGTCTCTGTGTCTAATGGAGATATAACTATCGCACCGAATGGGGCTGGCGAGATAAATTTAAATGGTACTGTCAATACTGACAACTTAACAATCGACTTTGGGAGCATAGCATAATGGCAAAACTTTTAAAATTAAGGGGTGGCACAACTTCCCAACATAGTTCTTTTACTGGTGCTGAGAGAGAAGTCACAGTAGACACAGATAAAGAAACATTGGTTGTGCATGATGGAAGCACGGCTGGTGGCTTTCCTCTTACAAGAATAACATGGGAAACAAAAACATCAGCTTTCAATGTGGGCATAAATCGAGGTTACTTTGTCAATACCTCTGGAGGAGCTGTTACGGCAACATTACCGGCAAGTCCAGCTACTGGAGACATGGTGAGATTTATTGATTTGAACGCTACGTTTGATACTAACAATTTAACAGTAGCTCGAAACGGCAAGAAGATCCAAGGCGATACAAGTGATATGACTGTTGCTACAGAACGAGCTGGATTTGCTTTGGTATTCTCTGGGGATACACAGGGCTGGTTATTACAGGAGAAATAATATGTCTACATACGAAGCACTTAAATATAACTTTGTAGGTTCAGCGATAACAGGAATTGTTGCAATCGAAGTTGGAACAATCCTTCCTTGGAGTAACAGCACACTCCCATCTGGATATCTAAACTGTGACGGCACTGCTGTTTCTAGGTCTACATATTCTGCTTTATTTGCGATCATTTCTACAGACTATGGTGCTGGTGATGGGTCATCAACATTTAATCTACCAGATTTAAGAGATAAAGTACCACTAGGAGTGAGTAGCTCGAAAGCAGTAGCATCAACTGGAGGTGCCGAAACTGTTTCATCTAGTGGCTCTATTAGTATCGGAGCTATCACTCCGGCTGGAAACCTAAGTATGAGTTCCATAACTCCGGCCGGAAATGTCGGTGGCAGTACAGGAAATGCAACACTTTCAACCGGACAACTTGCGTCACACTCACACAGTAACCCTACTACTAAAAGTAATATGTCGTATTCTCCTCATGCACCACAGACCTTTCAGGTGGTACAAATGGGAAGTTATTATGCAGATAATAATGCTTATGTTACTGGTGGTGCTGGAAGTGGTCAAGCACACAGCCACAATATGAGTGCAAACTTTTCTGGGTCGGCAGTAACACCTACTGGAAACTTCTCTGGGTCGGCAGTTACACCAACTGGAAACTTTTCTGGTTCGGCAACTTCTGTAGTTCAACCATACGTTGCAGTTAAATTTATGATAAAAACTTAAGGAAAAAAAATGTTTGACAGTCAAAAAGTAGTAGATGCAAATTTTGTGGCTAGTTTTGATACACCATACACAGATTTATGTGATGAAATTGTCGAAGAATTTGAAAAGATTATTGATAACAGTAAAGGTACAACTCATTACATGGATGGCACAAAAAGTAATATGAATGAACAAAATAGAAAAGATGAAAGTCTTTTGTTTAATAGTTGTTCGATAGATTATCACACAAAATTACATGAGGTTCTTGCAGAGTACACACCAAAATATGGAGAACTATTTCCAAGTTTTAATATGATGGGTCACTCATCTTATGTAAGCAAAGTTCAGAGAACAGTTTCTAAAGGTGGATTTCACACATGGCATGCAGAACACTCTAACAATATGCAAAGTGTAAATAGAACTGTGACTTGGACATTATATTTAAATGATATCCCAGAGGGAGAAGGAGAAACAGAGTTTCTTGAATTTGGTTTAAAAATTCAGCCTAAAAAAGCAAGGCTCGTTTACTTCCCAGCATCTTGGACACATACGCACAGAGGTAATCCAGTTTATACAACAACAAAATACATAGCTACTGGCTGGTATCAGTTTACATAGGAGATTATAATGACGCATTATACATTGATTGTTCCAGATAAAACGGTAATCAAAGATGGTATTGCATATCAGATACCGTCTGATGATACATGGATAAATGATTTTTCTGACATTCATGCAATCCAAATTAGTGATAGTTCTGGAGAAGTGGAACCAGTATCTGGCGAACTAAGCACAGCAACATCCACACAGATTAAAGCAATACAAGATAAATGGGCTGAATTAAAACAAGCAGATGATAAAGCAACTGAAGACTATAAAAATAGCTGGGATAGAGTGCGAGCAGAACGCAATGGTTTGCTTTTAACTTCTGATTGGACTGTAATGCCTGATAGTGCTTTGACTAGCGAGAAGCAAGAAGAGTTTAAAAAATACAGAACTGACCTTAGAAATTTACCACAGACATATTCTTCTAATAATCCAAAAGATATTATTATAGCAAATGGTGATGTGTCTGTTAGTGGTACGAAGAAAATAACAGAACCAGACTTATGACCAAGGCCGATATTAATGCAATACTGATGGAGCTGAGTGTTCTGAAGAATGATATGTATCACTTTCGCCAAGACATGGAACGCAGAGTTTCTCGGCTGGAGAGAATAGTAATATCGATAACTGCATTCTATGTGATCAGTTCTTTCGGTGTGATATTCAATACCATAGTGTTATAAAACCTAGATGTTTGATCCAGTTACCATAACAACGGCACTGGGTGTAGCCTCATCGGCAATGACGCAAATTAAAAGAATGTACGACCACGGTAAGGATATCTCAGAAATGAGCGGTGCGATTGGAAAGTGGATGGGTGCATATGCAGAGGTAGATGCGCTGGAGAAGGAAGCCAAGAACCCTTCCCTATTTAGAAAGATAACATCGGGGAAGTCTATAGAGGAGGTAGCTCTTCAAGCTTTTGAAGGTCGCAAGAAGTTAGAGCAGGATCGCTATGACCTCAAAATGATGATCTCCTTCCGGTACGGCCCAAGGGCATTCGATGAGCTTTTAGAGATGGAAGGAAAAATTAGACGCCAAGTTAGAGATGAAAAGATAGCTCGTATGAAATTTAAGGAGAAGGTAATTACTTATGTCGCACTCATTATTGTTGCCCTTGTTGGCAGTGCCATTCTTTATTTTTTCACTTATGGGCTTGTCCTCCTCGACCGTGGTGAAATCGGCTGAACATTTTGAAAGGAAAACTTATGATTGGAGAAATGATACGAAACGCTTGGACAATGGTAAAAAGACTATTTGCCGGCTTGCTCGGAGGGTCAAAAACAAAAGCCCCGGAAGAAACTTACAAGAATATTTTTGCGTCTACCGAGGGGCAAACGGCACAACAGAAACGATCCTCGTTGACAACCCGAACGACTGCCAAAAAGAAATCGTCTGTGACTACGACCCAAACGAAGAAAAGAGGCCGACCCTCAAAGAAACTCTTGAAGCCATAAGGAAAGCTATGGAATGACACCGGAGACTTTAGATAAATGGAAGATACTCCCCAGGATAATGATGATCACTATTACCTTTATGAGTTACCGGGTAGCCGAGTGGTACATGGATCTTCCCGATCCAACCATAGAACAATCTGGTTTCTGTTCAATCGTGGTGGGTGCATTGACCGGGAGCTTTGCGATCTGGATGGGTAAGGAGGCCCAGGGAAAATGACAAAACATATAAGCATGACAAAGATGTTAACACCACGACAAGAGAAGACCATGAAGAAACATAGTGTTCACCACTCAAAAAAGCATATGGCTACCATGCGTAAGGAAATGCTTGCCGGGAAGTCATTTTCTCAAGCACACAAAATAGCAATGAAGGATGGAAAATGAGTTTACTTGACACACTAACCGGCCCGGTGCTGGGCATACTAGATAAATTCGTAGAGGACAAAGATGCGAAAGCAAAAATGGCCCACGAGATTGCGACCATTGCCGATAAACAAGCCCATGAGGTGGCCATACAGCAAATAGAGCTTAATAAGATAGAGGCCAAAGGATCGTGGATACAGCGGTCTTGGAGGCCGTTGATTGGCCTAACGTGTGCGGTAGCTTTCATGTGGCACTTTGTACTCCACCCGGTTGCATTGTTTGTAATAGCAGTAGCTGGGCTAGAAACACCGGAGCTAGTTACTTTCGATATGAACTCCCTACTCACTGTACTCGGTGGATTGCTTGGTCTTGGTGGCCTCAGAACTTTTGAAAAGTACAAGGGTGTAAGTAAATGAAGAAAGAACACAAAGATCCTAGAGGTGGCCTGACACAAAAGGGTCGTGACTATTTCAAAAGGACACAGGGATCTAATCTTAAAAAACCAATCGCTAAGGGAACTAACCAGCGAAGAATAAATTTTGCCCACCGCTTTAAGGGCGTCCGAGGCCCACTCAAAGATGAGAAGGGAAGACCTACTCGGCTCAAGCTGGCGATGTCACGGTGGGGCTTTGGGTCAAGAGAGGCGATGAGAAATTTTTCAGAGAGGCATAAAAAATCATGAGAAAATTTGCACCAGTTCCAAAAACAAAGAAGGGAGTACCCACCAAGTATGTGGCCTCCGCAAAGAATAAGTCTGCACGAGAGAAGGAGATACTCAGAACTCGTAGGCTGTACAAGCAGGGCAAGTTAACACCTCGCATGATGGATCTCATATCAAAAGAAAGGAGTAAGTCGTAATGTCAGCACCAGAAAAATATCAAAAAATGTTTGGAGCAAAAAGGGCTAATGCCATTTACCGTAGAGGGTTGGGGGCCTACTATTCGAGTGGGAGTAGGCCAAAGGTATCAGCACACCAGTGGGCAGTGGCTAGACTTAAAGCTCATGCAAAAGGTAAGTCCACTGTGAAAAAAGCAGACGCTGATTTGTTCCGCAAAAAATCATCAATGTCAAAGATAGTCAAAAAGAAGAAAGGATAAGCTATGCCATTTAAAAATTATTCTCCGAAACAAAAAAAACTTGCGATGGTTGCAGAACCACGAGACAAGATCACCGGTGCCGACTTCAAGAAACTACGCATGGGAAAGAAGAAGACCAAACCCAGCATGAAGAAGATGATGGAGGTCAAGAGTGCCTGAGACATTTGAGATAGCAATCAAGGAAGTCCTTCACCACGAAGGGGGCTATATCGACCATCCGGATGATCCCGGAGGGCGAACTGCAAGAGGTATAACACAAAGAGTATACGAGAAGTGGTTGGGTCGAGAAGTGACAGAACAAGAGATGCGTGACCTCACTGAAGAGACAGCCATCGCCATATATAAAAAGAACTATTGGGATCGTAACCGGTGCGATATGGTCGAGGATGCGAGTTCTCCCGGTGTTGCCTACTTCCTCCTAGATTTTGCTGTCAATGCCGGGAGGCAGGGTGCCAAGTGTTTACAGAAATCTATCGGAGCAAACCCAGATGGTGTCATCGGGCCTAAAACTATAGCCATACTCAAGAAGATGGATGCTGATTATGTGTTGGAGCAGATGCATATGCACCGGCAGAAGTTCTATGAAAGCCTCAAGACATTCAAGACATTTGGTCGAGGCTGGACAAGACGTAACGATGAGGCGTTGGCAACAGGCAAAAAAATGGCCGGATAGACCGGCCAAGTTTGGAGGCTAACTCCTAGGTACTAAGTACTAATTCTACTTGTACCGTCCAGGTTTCGCAACAGCTTAATCTGGCGAGGCTTGCGATAATCTCTCTCTATATATCCCCGGTTCTCCAAGGCAGAGAGGTGATCATGCACTACAGAATTAGACTTCACATTCATAGCTTTCTTGATCTCGTGGTATGACGGCATATGGTAGTTTGCCTCAAAAAAATCAATCAGCATTTTTAAGAACTCAAGGTTTCTTGGGGTTGGGGGAAAACTATTCATCTTTTGTATTCTCCATCTGTTTAAGTTTCTTATCTAATTGGTTCCACCGTTCATTGACACCTCCTTTTCCTATCCAGGCAGGATTGTTTTTTATTTTATTTAAAAGGTCAGCGTTTTCGTCTCGCATAAACTTAGCCCTCTCTTTCTGCTCCTCTGCATTTAATTTTTTTATTTGTTCTTTAAATATGTGGTTGAGTTGCATAACGGCATCATCAAGATCACTAGCTTTGCTTTCTCCACTTTTTGTTTTAATGACTATCCTCTTGATAGTACTAGCTTTTGTAGAAGTATTAACATTCCCAGTTCCAGCTCTCTGTCCATTGTCATCCTCCTCATGGGCCAGACCCACAATCATTGAGATGCCATACCGTTTGGCATAGGTAATCGCAGAACCAAGCCCCTGCATATCTCTACTCTTGTTGATGACCGGCAGTCGTGTTTTGAAAGTACCACCACTCTCATGCATAAGAAGTGTTTCGACATACTCCTTGCCGTCCTGATCTGTGGTCATTGAATGAAAGTATGCGAAGCCGTGTTCGCTCAAAGGTTTTCTGATTGTTTCATAAACATTTGCTAAGTCAGCATATTTACCAAAGGCACCTTTCTCGCTGGCTTTCGCGTGTTTAAGTTCTTTCTGCACTTTCGATAGTGCTTTTATATGATCTGTTCTCATCTCTGTCATTGTACATTTTCCTTATTTAGACTTACGGTTAATTTTTCATAGGTGCTACCCGGTGTGGCTGGTACCACTCGCTCTGGTTGAGGCTTACGTTCCACAGTTGTAAGAGATATTTTGAAGGGGCCAACGAATGCTTTGCTGACATCAAACCTCTTCAGCACTTGCTTGATACCCTCATCGATTGCTTTCTTATCGTCATCAAACTGTTTTCTCTGTGTCTCAAACATCTGCCTCTTTTCCAAAAGATCAATCAGAGTATCGCTCTCATCCAGTGAATTGAGATCAGCAACATAGTCGTTGTCGATCGGCTCCGGATAGGGATCATTCTCCTCGACCCTTCTCCAAAACTCAGCAACCTCTTTGAGATAATCTGCAATCCACTCATTGTCTCGTTCAATCGGATAGACCGTGAGCTGACCATTTTTGCTCAAGACCGATACCAATGCAAAGTCTCCACCGGTGCAAACCATTTGGTGTTGCACTTGAGAGATATAGTTCCTCATCAATTCACCGTTGCCTACCATTTGAGACTTCAGTTCATTAATAACTTCACCCTGCATCGTGACAAACTGATCCTTTACTCCAGGAACCGGGATATGTACCGGCTTATGAAAGTACAACTTGTGGTCTACTGAAGAGGCCATTTGGAGAGCCTCATATACATCGGGTTCCATGACTGGATAGGTCGAGGTGATATTATCTGGATCAGTTAGCTTAGAAAGATATCTCAGCGTCATCAAAACATTCGGTGCCTCTAGAACCTTGCCTCTGTATAAGGCGTCCTCATTAGCCATTTTTAAGCCTATGGAGCCTGTCTCCCCGGCAGTATACTTTCTTATGTCTTCTGCGGTAGCACCATACTCACCCTTTCCATAAGCAATAGGGTCAGAATTTGATGATCCTAGATGCGAGTATGTATCGGTCATCTTTCCCGGATGATCCTCAAACCATTTCATGTATTCAGTAACACTCATTGCGAAACTCCATAATACATGGTATAACAAGCGTCATCTAGCAAGCAGGAGCCAACAAGTAAGTAATAAAGACTAACCGATATCATCAGCAAAGCCAGGCAGTCGAGACTGACTAGACAGACTGACCTGACAAGTCTGGAATTTTTAAGTTGGCTGGTTAGTGAAAGGCTGTTTTCATTACTAACATCATATATATTATGCGCCTTTTTTTGGTGTAAAGAAGACGAGGTCTTTGGATACACCTTATTTGTATGATTTCTAACAATCATGTTCATTTTCTCCTGTATGTTGCAAACCTAAAAGGTGGTGTCCGGATTTATTCCGATACCAGCAAGGTACCCTCTAGGTTTTATTTAATACCACGGTAACTACCGGTCTTAGGATCAAACCCTACTGCGGATTGTTTCAGTTC
>Ga0310343_10000640_pt1 | contig 16946 bp, 16 predicted proteins | sample HC15DNA2025_MG_FD_203519 | JGI IMG/M metagenome (GOLD analysis project Ga0310343, IMG submission 203519) | Marine microbial communities from station ALOHA, North Pacific Subtropical Gyre - HC15-DNA-20-25_MG | ecosystem: Environmental > Aquatic > Marine > Oceanic | place: Pacific Ocean: North... | reverse complement strand
GATTGGAGAGCATTCAGTCCTTTTAGAAATAAAAAATTATATTAAAAATTTAGACAATGGTGTAATAAACAATTTACATTTAGAAACAAACAAAGAACTGGATTTGTATTTTGAACATATACAGAAATTAGTAAAACCAGAAAAAGTAAATAGCCAAATAAAATTTGCAGTAGATGGAGGTAATGGAGCAATAGGTTCGATATTTGATGATTTATCAACAATTTATAACTTTAATTGTGAAAAGCTTTATATGGAAGTTGATGGAAATTTCCCAAATCATCCAGCTGATCCATCAAATATTGACAATTTGAAAGACATCATAAAACTCGTTCAAGAAAAAAAATTAGATTTTGGGGTAGCTTTTGATGGAGATGCCGACAGAGCAGTTTTTATTGACGATACTGGAAAAGTTGTATCCGGAAGCATGATGACAACATTAATTGCAGAGTATTTATCTGAAAAAAAAGATAATTTAAAAGTTGTGTATAACGTTAATGTCTCACCACATGCTTTATCTATACTTGATTCAAAAAATATTTCTCTTCACAGGTGCAAGGTGGGTCATTCAAATATAAAAGCAATGATGAAAGAACTTGAAGCAGATTTTGGTGGTGAGCATAGTGCTCATTTTTATTATAAAGATAATTATTTTGCTGATTCAGCAATACTTACTCTCTTAATGTTTATGACCATTATTTCTGAGCGAGGTGAGAAAGTAAGTAGTATGATTGACAAGTATAATTTCCCCCCATCATCTGGAGAAATCAACTTTGAAGTTGAAGATGTAGAAAGCTCTCTGAAGAAAATTAAAAATGTTTTTATTGGTGATTTTGATGAACTTGACGGCCTTTCATATTTTGATGAAAACTTTTGGTTTAATGTTAGAGGCTCAAATACTGAACCTAAATTAAGAGTAAATATAGAAGCCCCATCTCAAAAAATACTTGATGAAGTTTTAGAGAAAATTTCAACTATTATATAGATAATAATGATTGAACACGTACTTGATTTAGGTAATCAATTAAAAAAAGAACTAGAAACTTCAAAAGACTTTGTAATTGATCCATACAATGATTTATTAATTGTTGGTATGGGTGGTTCTGGAGTTGCAGGTGATGTTTTAAAGCTTGTTTTGAATGAAACAACGCAAATAAATGTTGAAGTTAGAAAAGCATATGGAATTCCACAAGTAGTTGCTGACAGGAGGCCAAAGTGTCTTTTTATATCTTACTCAGGAAATACTGAGGAGACTGTGGAGGCTGTAAATGATGCGATTAAAAATAATTTAGATTGGTCAGTAATTTCAAGTGGAGGACAATTACTAGAATTAGCAACAGAGCACGAACGACCGTTTGTTAAAGTTCCGCCTGGATTGCAACCTAGAGCAGCTTTTGGATTAATGACAAAAGCTGTAATGCATTATGTTTCTTCTGATAAAGTTGGAAAATATCTAGAGCTATGTAATCAAGCTGGAGATTATTTAAATGAGGTATTGTCAAACCAATCAGAAAATGAGTTGTTAACACAAGCTTTAAATATCTCCAAAAAGATAAGCACAAAGACTTCTGTAATTTATGGAGGTACGCCATTAACATATTTAGTTGCTCAACGATGGAAGACACAAATTAACGAGAATGCAAAATCAAAAGCTTTTGTTGGCTATATGCCTGAGGTTCATCATAATGAAATTCTTTCTTGGGAAGCAAACAAAGAAGATTCCAAAATTAATTATCAGTTATTATTTTTAAGGTCTTCTGAGGAAAATTCTCAAATTAATAAGAGATTTGAATTAACTAAAGAAATTATTGGTGACAAGGTTGATATCTCTGAAATTGAGAATATATCCTCTAAAAATATCATTAGTGAATTATTTCATTTAACATTAATAGGTGATTTAGTGAGTGTTTATATGGCTGAAAATTTGAATATTGATCCATATGTCATTACTTCAATTGAAAAATTAAAAAAATTATTAAAAGGATAACGAAAATATGTCAACAATCAAAGATTCTAATTTAGCATCAATTGGAAAAGATGAGGTTAATTGGGCCCAGAGACAAATGCAAGTACTGGAAGATATAAAACTTGATTTTGAAAAAAGAAAACCCTTAGATGGATTGAATATCGGTGCATGTATGCACGTAACTAAAGAAACCGCCAATTTAATGTTAACGCTACAGTCAGCAGGCGCAAATGTCGCATTATGTGCTTCTAATCCTCTTTCTACTAAAGACTCGGTAGCTGCTTATCTTGCTGATAGAGGAGTTGAAGTTCATGCAATACATGGCGTAAGTAATGAGGATTTCTTCAAACATCTTAATTCTGTATTAGATACTAAACCAGACATAACAATGGATGATGGAGCAGATTTAGTCTCGCTACTTCACACTGATAGAGCTGACTTGCCTGTAATGGGTTCTATGGAAGAAACTACAACGGGAGTGATAAGGCTTAAATCTATGGAAAAAAATAATAAATTAAGATTCCCTGTTGTTGCTGTGAACAATTCAGACACAAAACACCTTTTTGATAACAGGTTTGGTACTGGTCAAAGTGCTATGGATGGAGTGGTGAGGGCTACGGATTTACTAATTGCAGGACTAAATGTTGTAGTTATTGGGTTTGGTGATTGTGGTAAAGGAGTTGCCGAAAGAGCTTACGGTATGGGCGCTAAAGTTACAGTTGTTGAACCTAATTCAGTGAGAGCTTTAGAAGCTCTAATGCATGGTTACGAAGTAAAGTCTAGTGTCAATGCTGCAAAAATTGCTGATGTTATTGTATCAGTCACGGGAAACATGCATGCTTTAGACAAACAGCATTTTGATGTCATGAAAGATGGAGTTGCACTTGCAAATGCAGGCCATTTTGATGTTGAGATAAATCTTAAAGCACTTAAGGAAAATAGTTCAAGCGTTGATAGAGTGAGGGACCATGTTGATAGTTATAAATATAATGATAAAGAAATCCTAGTTCTTGCTGAAGGAAGGCTAGTAAACCTAGCTGCTGCAACTGGACACCCTGCATCAGTTATGGATATGTCTTTTGCTAATCAGGCTCTTGCAGCTGAGTGGATAAAAGACAACTATAAAACTCTTGAACCAAAAGTATATACATTACCCGAAGAAGTAGATTTAAAGATAGCTGCAACTAAATTAGGACTCATGGGTGGTGAGTTAGAGGTCCTTACTGAGGAGCAAATTAAATATCTTGACTCATGGGAGCACGGCACTAGCTAAATTTGAGTATATTTAAAAAAGTCTTATCAGTTGGAAGTGGAAAGCTTACTTCAGAGCTAAACGATGTGGTTCAAGCCATAAATAATAAAGAAAAAGACTTTGAATTATTTTCCGATGAAGAAATTAAGGTAAACTTTCAAGATTTATCAAAAAAACTTAATGGTGATCCTCAAAACATAGAAGTTGAGGCTTTTGCCTATATTAGAGAAGCTGCAAAAAGAACACTTGGACAAAGACATTACGATGTTCAGCTTTTTGGAGGATTGGTCTTATTAAGAAATAAAATAGCTGAAATGAAAACAGGAGAAGGAAAAACTTTAGTTTCAACACTACCCATCTCTTTAATGGCATTATTTAAAAAGGGAGTACATGTTGTTACTGTTAACGAGTATTTAGCAAAAAGAGATGCAGAGTGGATGAGCCCAATTTATAATTTTCTGGGACTTGAGGTGGGATTAATACACTCAAACCAAAACCCTGAAGAAAAAAATCAAGCATATAAAAAAGATATTACTTATGGAACCAATAATGAATTTGGATTTGATTACTTAAGGGATAATATGGCTATTTCTAGTGAACAGCTTGTTCAAGGAGAGTTATTTTACAGTGTAATTGACGAAGTTGATTCAATATTGGTTGATGAAGCAAGAACTCCATTAATTATCTCAGGCAAAGTAAGTGATTCTACAAAGTGGTATTTTGAATTTACAAAAATTGTAAAGGGAATGAAAAGGGATATTCATTATGAAATTGATGAAGCCAAAAAACAGGTACATACAACCGAACTTGGAGTAGAGTATGTAGAGTCAAAGCTAGGAATACCTAACCTTTACGAAAATACAAAAACAAATTTTATTCATTATTTAACCGCAACCTTAAGAGCTAAAACAATATATGTAAAAGATGTTGACTACATTGTTGCAGATGGACAGATAAAAATTGTTGATGAATTCACAGGTAGGGTACTCGAGGGAAGAAGGTATTCTGATGGCCTTCATCAGGCATTAGAAGCTAAGGAAAATGTAAAAATACAAGATGAAAATCAAACTCTGGCTTCTATAACTTATCAAAACTATTTCAGAATGTATGAAAACCTTGCTGGAATGACAGGTACTGCAAAAACAGAGGAGGAAGAATTTGTTCAAATATACAACTTAGAAGTAGTTGAAATACCAACAAACCTTCCAATACAAAGAGCTGATAAGCAAGACGCAGTTTACAAAACCAATAATGCAAAATTAGATGCTGTAATTGAGGATATCAAACATAGAAATCAAAATGGACAACCAATACTGCTTGGTACAGTATCGGTAGAAGCATCAGAAGAAATTTCAAAGATATTAACCTCTAAAGGCATTGTTCATAATGTCCTGAATGCAAAAAATCATGAACAAGAAGCCAATATTATCGCTCAAGCAGGAAAATTAGGTGCTGTAACTGTAGCTACAAACATGGCAGGCAGAGGAGTAGACATAAAGCTTGGAGGTAATGCTGAAGAGATGGCAATACAACTTCAAATTAAGGAAAACGAGCTAGAAAATCCAAATTATCTGAAATCTAAAATTTCAGAACTGGAACAAAACGTAGAAAAAGAAAAAGAAAAGGTTTTATCACTTGGAGGGCTTTATGTTCTTGGAACTGAAAGGCACGAATCAAGAAGGATTGATAATCAATTACGAGGTAGGTCTGGAAGACAAGGTGATCCTGGAGAATCTAGATTTTATATCTCTTTACAAGATGAACTTATGCGTAGATTTCAGGGTGAAAGAATTGAATCAATAATGAATAAACTAAATTTACCTGATGATGAGAGAATTGAGCAATCAATGGTTACTAAAAGTATTGAAAGAGCTCAAGCTCAAGTTGAGTCATTAAATTTTGAAATAAGAAAAAATGTATTAAAGTTTGATCAAGTTTTAAACCAACAAAGAGATGTTATATATAAGTGGCGGAGAGAGCTGCTACGATCTGAAAGTGTAAGTGACCTGGTAGAAGGCTGGTTATCAGATGTGTTGGAAACAGTTGAAAATAACATTGAATCTTATAAAAAGAGTTATGAAAATCTCGAACATTTTAATGAACTTGTTGAAAACGAGTTAGGTGAGCTATTAAGCGATTCGGTAAGAGGTAAATTTCTCAAAAATTTACAAATAAATGATGATTTGGATATTTACAAAGATTTAGAAAACCTTTTCAATGAAAACAAAAGACAGGATACAGATAATTTTTGGAATCTTGCAAGAGGTTCAGCTCTATCATTTATCGACCAGTCATGGAAAGATCATTTATCTGAAATGGATTACCTTCGTTCGGGTATAGGTTTGAGAGCAATGGGCCAAAGAGATCCATTAGTTGAGTATCAAAATGAGGGATATGACCTTTTTGAAGAATTGATTAATAATGTAAAATTTTCAGTAATAAGGATTTTATTAAATTTTGATAAATCTTTGATTGTTCAAAAAGAAAAAAATATTGATGATAATGTAAAAGAAAAGGTAATTACAAAAGATAAAATAGGTAGAAATGACCCTTGTTATTGCGGTTCTGGAAAAAAATATAAAAAATGTGGATTGGTTGATAAATGTATAAAGAAATCCTAAAAAAAATATCTTTATTTAACGAACGGCTTGCTTCTGCCAAGGAGTATCTTTGACTTTGAAAATAAAGTAAAAAAGTTAAAAGATTTAAATATTGAAATAAATGATAAAGATTTTTGGAGTAACCCTCAACGTGCACAAAAAGTATCTATTGAGGCTTCATCGATAGAAAAATTGATTTCTTCTCTAGAAGATTTAGAAAAAAATTTATCAGACATTAGAGAATTAATAGAAATTACTGGTGAAGATAATTTTAATGAAAATGATTTTTCAGAAGAACTAAAAAATTTTGAGCAAATGATTGAGGAGATTGAGAATGAGGCTCTATATTTTGGAGAGTATGATGATTTAAATGCTGTTATAACAATTAATGCTGGTGCAGGCGGGGTTGATGCACACGATTGGGCGGAAATGTTGTTTAGAATGTATACAAGATTTTTATCTAGTCAAGATATGAAATATCAAATTGAAGAAATTTCTCAGGGTGAAGAAGCAGGGATAAAATCAGCCTCAATTAGAGTGGATTCATACAGAGCGTATGCAACTTTAGAAAGTGAAAGAGGGGTTCATAGACTTGTCAGGATAAGCCCCTTTGACAGCAATAAAAGAAGACACACTAGTTTTGCAGGTGTGGATGTCGTACCCTTGATCGAACATAACGAAGAAATAGTAATTCAAGATGATGAAATAAGAGTAGATGTTTATAGGTCATCTGGTGCCGGTGGTCAGCATGTGAATACAACTGATTCTGCAGTTCGCATAACACACATTGAATCCGGTATAGTGGTTGCTTGCCAAGCTGAAAGATCACAGTTACAAAATAAAAATAGAGCTCTCGAATTATTAAAGACAAAACTAATTCTTAAGCAAAAAGAAGAAGAACTCCTTAAAATTAAAGATATAAGGGGCGATCAACATGAGGCTGGCTGGGGTCGACAAATTAGATCATATGTGTTGCAACCTTATCAACAAGTAAAAGATGCGAGAGGTAATACTGAAGTCGGTAATGTTGCTAATGTTCTTGATGGTGATATTTCCATATTTATCAAAGAGTATCTAAAATGGCGAAGACAGGGAATAAATGATTAGTTTAAAAAATGTTTCTTTAGTTTTTCAAGGTGGAAGTGTAGCCATATCTAACATATCAACGGAAGTAAAAGAAGGTGAATTCGTTTATTTAGTTGGACATTCTGGAAGTGGCAAATCTTCTTTTTTAAAACTACTTTATAAAGAATATATTGCTACAAAAGGTGAAATTGAGGTTGCTAATATTGATGTTGCTAAATTGCCAAAATGGAAGATTCCTCTGTTAAGAAGAAAAATTGGCATTGTGACACAGGAACCACAATTATTGGAAAATAGGAATACTTTTGAAAACATTTCTTTTGCTTTAGAAGTTATGGGAAGCTTGCCTGAAGAGATTGATGCAAAAACTAATACACTTCTTGATTTAGTTGAGTTAAGCGACAGTGCTTACAAGTATCCTGGACAATTATCTGGCGGCGAGCAAACTAGAGTAAGCATTGCAAGAGGATTAGCAAATAATCCTGTAGTTTTACTTTGTGATGAGCCTACTGGTAATCTTGATCCAGATTTAAGCTTTCAAATTGTATCGTTGTTAGAAAAAATAAATAGAGCTGGTACTACTGTTTTAATGGCAACTCATGATTCTTCAATTGTAAATAGAAGAAAAAAGAGAGTAATTGAACTTTCTGATGGAAAGATTTTAAGAGACGAACTAGATGGAAGTTATACAAGGTAGTTATGGGTAAATTTTCTTTCGTATTAAAAAATACTTTATTAAATATGAGAAGAACTCCACTTCTTGTATTTGCTACAATTATTGCCGTTTTAGTTTCAAGCTTTCTTGTATTCACAACTTTGTCAGCCAGATCAATAGTCGAAAACAATACTCTTCGTTGGCAGAATGGCATTCACGTTGTCGTGTTTCTTGATGATAGGGTTACAACTACAGCACATAAACAATTAGAAACATCATTAGAAGACTATCCAGAAGTTAGGACTGTAGATTATTTTTCTAAACCGGAGGCAGAAGAAGAGTTCAAAGTTTTATTTAAAGATCAGCCAGAACTTTTAGCTGAAGTTGACTATGAAATTTTACCTGCGTCGTTAAGAATAAATTTAAATGATCCATCAAACTATAAATTGATTATTGAAAGACTTGATGGAAATCCAGCTGTAAAAGAAATTAGAACTTCAGGTGAAGCAATTGAAAGACTTTTAAGCCTTACTGATACACTTGTCATCTCAGCTTCAGCTTTTGCATTGCTAATTGGTTTTGCAGCTTTTATATTAATAATTAATACTTTAAGACTTGCAGCGTATTCAAAGAAAAAAGAAATTAAAATAATGAGACTTATTGGAGCTTCCTCGACTTACATAAGATTACCTTTCATATTTGAAGCTGTAATAGAATCTCTAATTGGGACAAGTATTGCAGTTGGTTTCGGTTGGGCTTTAATAGAGTATTCTAAAAACTCGGTAGTTGCTGATAGTATTTTTGATATAACAATATCTGATGATTATTTGATATTTTTGACACTTTCTTTGTTAATGTTTTCTCTGATATTTGGATTATTCGCATCTTTTGTTGGTATTAGAAAAGCTATAAATGATTAAAAAAATTACGCTACTAATTACTCCTATTTTTTTCTTTACTTCCTTTTTGTTTCCAAATGATCTAAGTGCAATTACCGCTGAAGATAGATTAATTGAAGTTGAAAAACAACTCCAAGCAATAGCTGAACAAATCAGCAAATATGAAGGTGAAAGAACAGACTTAGAAAAGGCAATTATTGCAAACGATAAAGACTTAGCACAAGTAAATAGTGAGCTAGCCGAAGTACAAAGCAGATTGGCTGTAGTTCAAAGAGAGCTAGAAAAGGCATTAGAAAATTATGATTTTACATTAAATGATCTTGTAGCAGTTCAAGAAAATATTATTAACGAACAGATTAAACTTGGAAAAATTAAGAATGAGATTTCAGAAGTAACTAATGAATTGCTTGAAACACAAAAAAAATTATTGGTAGCAGATGAGGGACTGCAGGAACAAGCAGTAAGTCTTTATATAAATGGAGTAATGAGCCCTACAACTGCTTTATTTATTGAATTCGATGAACTATCCAATTTTTTAGTAGCACTTGGCTACGCATCTACTGTTGTTGACTCAGCATACGAAATAGTTGAGCAATTAAATGCACTAGAAAACCTCGCATCTAATCAAACAGAATTCTTGACTCAACGAGAGGACGAAAGAGTTGAAATCGTTACAAATTTACAGAATGAAGAAGAACGAAAAAATGAAATCTCAATTGAAGCTGAAAATTTTGCCGAAGAAATTGAAGAAAAAAAAGATGCAGTTGAGCGCGAGAAAAAGCTTGTTGAATCTAAAAAAGCTCAAGTTGTTAGAGCTAGGCAGAATGCACAAAACTTACTAACCCAGGCAAATAAAGAGCTTGAAAAATTAGATAAAGAACATGCTGATCTTGAAAAATTAGAAGATGCAATACAAGCTGATATTGAAAGATTAAGTAGTTCTGGAGGTGTTGCACCTAGTCAATTATCCTGGCCTGTAAGTACTGGTTATGTTTCTAGTGGATATAAATGGCGAAGATTAGGCGGTACTACCAGTTTTCACGGTGCAATCGATATTGCTGCTTCAAGAGGCACCCCAATAAAAGCTGCTGCTGGAGGGGTAGTTATACTTGCAAGATACTATGGCCTTGCAGGTAGAACTGTCTTTATTGATCACGGAGGTGGTATGACCACATTGTATTTTCATATGGACAAAATACTTGTGAGCGTTGGGCAAGTAGTGGTTACCGGTGATCAAATTGGAACGGTTGGAAATACTGGTCGATCAACAGGTCCACATTTACATTTTGAAACAAGGCTAAGAAATCCAAGTTCCGCAAACTGTTCACTTCCATATTTGGATCCTACTTCTCGAGGCAGAGTTAACCCTTATTGTTTCCTAGATTAATGAAAGTATTTGCTGAAAACCGAAAAGCAAGAAACTCATACGAGTTTTTAGATTTCTACGAAGCAGGAGTTGTTCTTTCAGGCCCTGAAACAAAAAGTGTACGTAGTGGTGGTGTTTCAATAGTTGATGCTTTTGCGAGCATTGATAAAGAGGAAGCGTATATCATGGAAATGAATATTGAACCATACAAATATTCTGACAATACAGATTACAATCCAAAGTCACAAAGAAAACTTCTATTACATAAAGGGGAGATTAAAAAACTTATCGGACTTTTGTCTCAAAAGGGATATACCTTAATTGCAACTAAGGTATTTGAAAAAAATGGATTTATAAAAATAGAATTAGCTTTAGCAAAAGGTAAAAAAGATTATGACAAAAGAAAGAAAATTTTAAATAAAGAACACGCAAAAGAAATTAAGAATTATTAAATGCTCTTTCGGTACCAACCCTTATGTCTGGTACACCAATAAAGTTTCCATCTGAATTCTTATAAATTGTTGAAATTGGCCCGTATCCACCTATAAGTTTGTTTTCAATTGAAATTTGATGCCCTTTATCTACTAAGGAAGATACTTCAGATTCTTTTATGAATTCAAACTTAATGTTAGATGAAGTGTTAGACCCAAAATACTCTATTGTCCATCTGGGTTTTTTCATTATCTCTTCAAAACTACTTTCTCCAAGAAGATAAGGAAGAATGGTTTGAGCAAGCAATTGAGGTTGATATCGCCCCCCTCTGGTGCCAGTAATAAAATCTAAAGAACCATTTTTTGACCATATTGTCGGGGACAAAGTATGTAATGGTTTTTTGTTTGGACCTAAACTATTTGGATGACCTTTGATTAGATTGAATCCACATCCTCTGTTGTGAAGAAAAAACCCATAATTACCCACGCCAATTCTGCTCCCAATACCATAAAAGTTTGATTGAATTAATGAAATACCTAGTCCATTATCATCAACTGCATTCATGTATGCAGTTCCCCCTCCATGTGGGTTTGGAAAATTATATTTTCCAGCAACATTTTTGTCAAAAAGATTTGTCTTATCTTTAATATATTCATGATTAGTTCCAAAAAAGTTCATATCATTCCCTTGATAGTCAAATGTAATGTTGTCCCTATCTGATGCGAAAATTCTGTAAGACTCAATTAATGTATGAAGATAGTCTTCTTCATTATTAATTATTTCAAAACCTTTTAAAGTGCTTAATGTTAAATACCCTTGTGTACTAGGTGGACTAGTCCAGCCATCATATCCATAAATTTTTTGGTGTAATGGTTCTCTCCAGATAGCTTTATAGTTTGATAAGTCTTCAAAAGATAGAAAACCGTTTACAGAATTAGATATCTCTTTGGCAATTTCACCATTATAAAAATATTCAAGGCCCTGTTTTTTTAATAACTCTAGAGTCTTTCCTAATTGAGGGCGTCTGATTAATGTTTCAGTACTAAATGGTTGATTATCTCTATAAAATGCATACCCTGATATTTGCCCACTTAATTCTTCTCTATAAATATTTAACGAATTAAATAACTCTCTGCTGACTGGAAATCCTTCATGACAGAGGTTTATTCCAATATCTAGAATTTCTTCAATTGGAATATTTCCATACTTATTACTTAACTCATTCCATCCTGAAACAGCTCCTGGAACAGTCACAGATAAAGGATGATTTAAAGGTATACTTTCATAATTTGACAGTAAATCTTGGTCAATACTGCTGCCTGAATATCCAGATGCATCTAAAAATTCTGGTTTATTTTTTCCAGGGACCCAAATAAGTGCAAATAAGTCACCTCCAATACCACAAGTCTCAGGTGCAACTATTCCTTGGATGAGATTTGTCAATATTGCTGCATCTACAGCATTACCACCTTTATTGAAAATGGTTGAACCAAGTTCTGTTGATAAGTAGTGGGGAGAGACAATTACATTGTTCATGTTTTCAATTATAAAGAAAAATTCTAATTTATTTATTACAGAAAGTTTCTTGTATAAATCCAGAGGTTATAAAATAAGTAAGCAATCAAGGAGATAAATGAAAGATATAAATGCGCAAGAATATAACGAATTACTAAGTTCTGAATCACCAGTTGTAATTGATTTTCATGCTACATGGTGTGGTCCTTGTAAAGTTTTAAGCCCTATTTTAGAAGAACTCTCCAGTGAAGTTGATGGAGTAGAGTTTGTTAAACTTGATGTCGACCAACATCCAGAAATTGCTGGAGCAAATGGAGTGATGGGCGTACCTACTGTTGTAATGCTAAAAGGCGGAGAAGTTAAAGAGAGATTCGTTGGCGTACAACCAAAAGAAGTCATAAAAGAAAAAGTTTCAGCACTTATTTAATTTGCTTAAACTAATTCTTTTTATCCAAATAGTTCTTTTAACTCTATTTTTGGGTGCAGGATTTTTTCTGTATTCAGAGTTACAAACTTTGTCTTCAGAAGTTGATAATGCTTTAGATGTCATTGCAGATATCCAATCTCTGCTGCCTAAATTAGAGGTCGCTGTCGATACAGTAATCTCACTTGAGACAGCTTTTCAAAGTTTGGCAGGAATAAGTGACATACTGACTTTATTGCTAGACCCACTTCAGGGGAATTCTTAAGATGAAAATAGATTTTTATACTACTGACTGGTGTGGAGACTGTGTAAGGTCAAAAGCTCTCTTGAAAAAATTAAATATTGATTTTAACGAGATTAATGTTGATGAGAATCAAGAAGCAAACGAATATATTAAATCTTTACAAGTAAATCAAAGAAGGATTCCTACAATTGTTTTTGATGATGGATCATTTTTGGTTGAGCCATCAGATATTGATCTAGAAAATAAGCTTAAAGAATTAAATTACATCTAAAAATCTTTGTTAAATCTTTGTTAATCCGTCGTAAGATATTTTAATTGATATAAACTAAATTTTAATTTAAATAAGTGGTTTGTAGTGATTGATAAAAATAATGAATTTGAAAAATTTGTTAATAGAATACTAGATTTATCCGGTGAAATTGCATTAAATAATTTTCGAAAAATTAGAGACTTAACGCTTAAAGGAGATTTAAGTCCTGTAACAAAAGCCGACGAGGAAATTGAAAATTTTATCAGAGGTAAGATTTTTGAAAAGTATCCAAGTCATAAAATTATTGGAGAGGAATTAGATGATTTCGAAGGGTCAGAAAATATCACATGGTACATTGATCCAATTGATGGTACAAGAAGCTTCGTTGCAGGAAAGCATGATTTTGGAACTCTTATAGCCTTAGTAATTAATGATGAATTGATTGGAGGAGCAATAGATTGTCCAGCTTTGGGTGAAAGGTGGACTTCTTTTAGTTTAAATGAAACTAAGGTGAACCACAAAATTACTAAATGTAAAGCTGTTGACGATTTAAAAGATGCTGTCATGGCAACAACTTCAAGTCATGAATTCGGAATGAAAAAGTGGAGGGCATATCAAGAACTTGAGCAATCTGTAAAGGTTACAACAACAGGAAGTGATTGTTACAATTATGGCTTACTTGCAAGTGGGTATATAGATATTGTTGCTGAGAGATTAACCTCCCCGCATGATTATTTACCATTAATTAAAATAGTTGAAGGGGCTGGTGGTATCATGACAGATTGGGAGGGTAATAAGCTAAATTTTAATCAAAGCAATGTATATGTTTTGGCCTCTGCTTCGAAGAAAATTCATGAGTTGGCTTTAAAGAAACTAGAAATCATATAATGAAAATACTTATTTGCGACACATTGAATAAAAAAGTTTTAGAAGAATTACAATCACTTGGTGAATGTATCGACATTTCTTCATCTGAATCAAAAGATCAAGATTTACCCTTAGAAATTAATGATGCAGAAATTGTGGTTATTAGAAGCTCTACACAATTGACAAAGGAAATAATTGAAAATGGAGATAAGTTAAAAATAATTGCAAGGTGTGGGGTAGGTGTTGACAATATTGATATAGAGTATGCAAAGTCAAAGGATATAAAAGTGACAAATTCGCCATCAGCTAATTTGAATTCTGTTGTTGAGCTCACGGTTGGATTAATCATTAATGCAGCAAGGAAAATCCATCTTTCAGATAGTCATTTAAAAGGTGGCAAGTGGGATCGAAAAAAGTTTATTGGAATGGAATTATCCGGAAAACAACTTGGAATTGTAGGGTATGGAAAAGCAGGACGATTAGTTTCTGAGATAATGAAAGGTTTTGGTATGTCAATTGCTTTTTATGATCCTTATGTTAAAGATTGGAATGGGCCTGAAAAAAGATTAGAACTGGATGAATTATTGGGTACTTCAGATGTAATTTCAATACATGTAATTAAAACCAAGGAAACAGCAAATCTAATCTCAAAAGAAAAACTCGACTTACTTAAAGAAAGTGCGATATTGATAAACACCTCAAGAGGGGGCGTTGTAGAAGAAGATTATCTAATTGAACTCGTAAGATTAAAAAAAATATTTGGTGCAGGTCTTGATGTTTATTTAGAAGAACCACCTAAAAATGCAAATAATTTTGCAGATATTAATTTAATCACTACCCCACATATAGGTGCTTCTACAAACGAGGCACAATTAAAAGCTGGTTTAGACACTGTAGAAAATATAAAAAAAATATTAGCAGGAGATGATTCAGTAGCTCTTTAAATTTTTAAAAAAATCTGTTGTATTAGTTTTAAAAAAATACAATAATGAAAATACGAATTAGTTGTTTAGGCTGGCACCAATAACTTTTTATTATCTGTTAAATTTACTCTTAACGGTCTCGTAAGCAGGCCATCCATAGGGGATACATCCATCAGTACCTTTACTTTGCTGCATCATAACTGGCGCTATTGCTCCTTCTTTTGGACAACCTACGTGTCCCCAGCCAAGAACATGGCCTGTTTCGTGATTTATTAGATAGATTCTGTATGTCTCCATATCTTTTTTAAAATCTATGGCACCTTCCTGCCATCTAAAAAAGTTAAGAACAATATTTTCATCTTTTCTGCAAGAATAAATACTGTTTGTTTCAATGGGTGCACATAATTCATCAGTTTTTTCAGGGGAAGCAAAGATGTATACATAGTCACTATCTTCAACGTCAGTTAACTGAAAGGATTTTTCGGCTACATTTGACCAACCTAGGTCGTTATTTAAAATAAGAAATAAAAGATTTTTGATACATAGTGGATCAAGACCAAGTGAAGGCTCAATTTTGACTGCGTAATTAAACTTTTCTTCATCTCTTGAATTTACATTTTCTGGCATTACCCATTCCTCTTCAGAATTTTTTTTGACTTGTGTTGAATCTATACAGCCGGCTTTTAGATCAGATGTGCCAAGATTTTTAGATTTATTTATAACTGAATCATTTAAAAATATTGCTGTTGTGGTATCCTCCTGACTATTTTTTATATTCAGTACGCTTGTAACTTCTATTAATTTTTCATTCCAAACAGAAAGGTCTGATTCAATGCTTAAAGAATCGAGTATATCTTCAACATCTTCTTTATTTAAGTTTTGATAATTTGAAATAAAATAATTTTGAGCATAAGCATAATGAGATGCATAAGTTGAACTTTTTTCATCTATATTATTAAGTACAGCTAACCACTCATTAAGGCAATTTTCAGAAAGACTAAACCATGACCCAAATTTTACACATTCATCACTAATTGAGAGTAGTTCATTATCAATAAATTCTCTTAAGCTAATATCTAGTGCTTTGAATCTATCAATTTCTATTTGTTTTTGCATAGTTGTTGAAGTTACTGTGGTTTCTACTTGTGTTGTTTTGCTTTGTTGATCAATTGAATCACTTAAAAAATTAAATGCAAAAAAACTTACAGCAAGCAAACTTACTAACAAAATGGAGGATTTTATTGTTTGATTCATACAACTTATGTTAAAAGGATATTACCTTCTAATAAAGGAAATTATTTTTCATACTCTTTTTAAAAGACCATTAAAATTCTGAAATTTGAACAATTTAATTAATGCCATTTAATAAATTATTACTTAAAATAAAGTTGTATGCAGCTTCCAAATAATCTTAAAAAAGCAATCGATAACAATGCTTTTTGTGCACTAGCAACCAAAATGAATGAAAAAGAAATTCAGAACCATTTAATGTGGGTCGACTACAGAGAAAATAAAATTCTTATCAATACGGAACAAGGAAGAAAAAAAACAGAAAATGTTAGACAAGAACCAAACATATCACTTGTTATTTTTCACCCGAATGATATGTATACATGTTGGGAAATAAGAGGCAATGTTGAAAAAATAGTTCAAGACTCAACAGCTAATGAACATATAGATTATTTATCAAATAGGTATACAGGTAAGCCTTATGGCAGAACAGAAGAAGTCACCTGGGACGAAGCAGGATTTACAGATAGAGAAATATGGGAAATTAAAGTTTGTAAAGTTATATCGATGGTGAGCAGAGCTCAGGAAAAATCAGACTCAGAGTAAAACTTTAAAAAAGGATTGCTTTCAAAAACCTCTTGATCATTACCAAGATATTCTTTGATCAGATTTTCAGCATTAAATGATATATCCCCACCTCTAGATTCAATATGTCCAGTTTTCCTAAATAAATCTTCAGGAATTTTCTTCATGAATCTTTTAAAGTTCTCCTCAGATATTCTTAAATACTTTGCAAGAGAAAGTTCAACTTTGATTGACTGTGGGAGCACATTACAACTAAATACATATAACGATGAAAACATTGCCCAGTCTAAGTTTGAAGGTCTTCTACCTTTTTCAAAAATCGTAAAATCGTAATTTGGAAAGTAAGAATAAGGAGAGTATGCAAGACCTGCTTTATCAGACAAAATTTTATATACATATCGATCAAGCAATTTGATATCAAGGTTGGGAATAAGTGACTCAATGCTAGTTTTGGTGATTTGAAATTCAGCTTCAACTGAAGAGATTACAATTTTATTTATAGCAATTTTTCCAAAGTAATTCTCAATTTCTACACTTAATTCTATGTTATTTGGAATAAATATCAATCCATCATTGTCAGAAGAATCAATAATCAATGATAATTTTTCATTTAATTCAAAGCTATTGTTATTAATTTTCATATTTAAAATATTACAAT